>PDWI01000418.1_pt1 | contig 68657 bp, 42 predicted proteins | sample 1430891 | NCBI WGS metagenome assembly PDWI01 (sample SAMN01162508, study PRJNA174530) | Oral metagenome, whole genome shotgun sequencing project. | biome: Marine environment; feature: Marine mammal; material: Swab sample of the gingival sulcus; isolation source: swab sample of gingival sulcus...
GCAAGAGGCTAGACAAAAAGAGCAAGAAGCCCAAATAAAGTTAGCTCGAACCATGTTAAAGTATAATGAGTCGATAGAAGAAATCATAAAAGAGACAGGACTGACAGAGGAACAAATTAGGAAGCTGTAGTTAATGAGGTAATTTGTTGAAAATTAGAAAGTTTTAAAGTTAAAAGTTGCCCGCACTTATTCCCTCTTGGCGAAGAGGGCTAGGGAGATTGATTCGTTAATGTGATAATATAGCAATACGATAATGTGACAACTTGATAACGGATTGAGTTTTTTAATTGCCTATAAATCAAAAGTTTCAAAGATTTTTTGAGGGCTTTTTTAGGCTTGTAGTTTACAAGTTTAACTACTTTATAATAGCTTAGTCCTGACAGGTTTCAAAAACCTTTGATGTCTTTGTTTTTTTAGTAGAATGTTGAAATTTCATCAAGTTGAAAGTAAAAAGTTGAAAGTCCAAGCAAAACATCCAACAACAAAAAAAACGAGAATGTCTCAATTTGGACATCCTCGTTTTTTACTTTATAAATGTTTAATATAACTATTCAGTAATAGTTGTGGTTACACTTGAACCAAATGTTAAAGTTACATCAAAAGGAATAGGACCTTCGTGAATTTCTCCATTTACTTTAATAAGAATTTCTTCTCCGCTTTGAAGAACCGTTGCTAATTTGTTCAATTTGGCTTGAAGCTCTTCTTTTGGTAAGTTAATTTCTAATTCTTGGATGCCTGAAAAAGACCAGTTAATATTAGCTTTTTCAATAATGATGTTTAAGGTACTAACCTCTTGTCCATTCCCTAAGCCTGATAAAACACAGCTTACATCTTGAATTTCAAACTCTTCAATTTTATCGATGTACTCTTGAACTTTATCGTTGTCAGACAACTTAAATGTTTCTTCTACATCAAATTGATAAACAGTGTCTCTAACAGCAGTGTTATAGTCTTCTTTAGAAACCTCTATTTTCTTTATTAATTTCGTTTTGAACTTATAGTTCAAATCTTCTTTTTCGCATGACATCAACATAATTAATGCTGATAACATTAATACAACCTTTTTCATATGATTTTTATTTAATAATTTAAGCTCGCAATTTACAATTGTTTTTTTTAACAGCAAAACTTTTCTTTATTTTTCTAACAACCGTTCTATTTTGGCTAACTGTTCCATTTTGTTGACCTGTCTTCTGTCTCTAGCTGTTTGTGTATAGTATTGATGTGTTTTTAGGAATTTAACTTGTAGTTGATTCCATTCCTCTTTATTTTTGATACGCCCATGTTCAAACATCTCTAAAAATAAATTATTGGATGTAGGTATAAAATCAGAACGTCCTAAGTAATCCAAATCTGCATCACAAATAATTTCTTCCAATTTGGTTTGAGGGTTAGGAGGAAATTTGGTAGCATAAATTAATTTAGAAATACGTTTGATTTGCTCATCAGAGTAGCGGAAATCAGGTAAAATATCTTTCGCAAAAATAATACCTTGTTCTTCGTGGTCAATAAAGCTTACGGTGTGTCCTAAGTCGTGGAATAGAGCTGCAGTTTTTAAAATAAGCATATCTTCTTCGTTGACTTTCTCTCCTTTTCCTATTATTTCTACTTGATTGAGCACGTCTATCGTGTGTTTAACATTGTGATAGTATAAACGTTTATCCAAACCTTTTTCCAGTTTAGTAAGAATCAATTCTTTTAAATCTTCAAAACGAATATTCTGCAATGCCAGACGGAAAGCGCCATTCGGAATAATTAAATCGGTATCGGAGGCGTATTCCGGTTTTAAACTTTTTACGAAATACATATCCAAATTACCTTTGTACTTAACCGGTATTTGACCTCTATATTCACAAATGAAATATTCGGAAACTAACTCGTAGGTTAAAGCGGAAATATTTAAGTGTCCTACTTTTCCGTAGGATTCCATTCGGCTGGCTATATTTACGGTATCTCCCCATATATCGTAGGATACCTTTTTGCTTCCCACGATACCCGCGATAACAGGACCGGTATGAATTCCAAAACGCATTCCCCATTTATTCTCAGACTTATTGCTAATGGCTTCAGCATATTTCAGCATTTGCAGTCCGGCTAATACAACATCAATAGGGTTCGTTTGATTTCTTTTAGGTAAACCTCCGGCGCACATATAGGCGTCCCCTATTGTTTTTATTTTTTCAATTTCATACTTTTCAACTACACGGTCAAATTCTAACACATAACTGTCTAGCTCGTCTAACAAGGTGTCTTGATTAATGCCTTCTGCTATCTCTGTAAATCCTTCTATGTCAGAAAACAAAACGGTAACCGTTTCGAACTTTTGTCTATTACCTCTGGATTTTTTATTTCGTAAATCGTTATCGGAATCAGAACTAATGGTTTTTACTAAGTTTTCTGCCCGTTCTTTTTGCATTACAATTTCTTCTGTCTTATCTCTGATAATGAGCTTTAAACGATACCTTTCTTTTGCTTCTAAGTAAAATTTATAGAAGAATAATGTAATGATAAAAGAGATTAATAAAATGCTGTATAAAATATATGCCCATACGGTTCTATAGTAAGGAGGAGTAATTATAAACGAGAAAGATTGGGGTTTAGATGATACAATATGATTACTTTTAAAACGAACCTTTAAGGTGTAAGTACCTTCGTTTAATCCGGCATAATATTCTTCGTTAGACTCTTGCCAATCAGACCAATTATCGTTCAGACCTTCTAATTGATACTGAAACATAACCTTATCATTGGTATGATAAAAAGGACTGGATAATTGAATTTTAACGGAGTTGAACTCGTAGGGCATCTTTAAGATGTTTGTTCCGTCCGTTTGGTCAGGGATAATGAGGGAGTCTTTCCCGAAAGTTAGTTTTTTGATTCTTACTAAAGGTAAGCTGTCTTTGAATATCCCTAAGTGTTTCTTATATCTAATAAGTCCTTGTTTGCTGGCTAACCAAATGTCAAATTTTTCGGGGTAAATTTGACTGATATTGTAATTTTGTATGGGTAAGAAGTTTTTTGTAACCACCTTATAATCTTTTAGGTTATTGTCTAATAAAGGCATTAGGTAACCTACACTTGAAGAACGTCCTTTCCCGACTCCTGTTAAAAACCAAATGTTGTTATCCTTGTCTTTGGATAATATTTTGTACCAACGGTTTGGGTTTTGGTCAGAGTAATATAAGTGTCTAAATGTTTTTTGATTAGGGTCGAAAGCAAATGTTCCTTTCTTGGTGGTGGCGTATAAGGTATTGTTAATGTAACTAACTTCTAACTTGCCGTAGTTGGAGGGTAGTCCGTTGTCCTCGAAGTAATTGGTGTTGAGTCCTTCTCCGTTTAATAATAAATCGAGCGCTATTTTGTAAACGCCTTGGTAATTGGTTCCTACCCATAAAAAGCCTAAGGAATCTTCTGCAATAGAATTGATCTCTCCCTTTATTTTTTGAAAAGAATGGATGGTTTTAAATTGAAGCCGGGTATCTAAAACCTTAATAGATTTATGGGTAAAACTTAGTACAATGTCCTCTCTGTTTTTTAGAGGAATGATTTTTTTAGAATAGCCTGATTTGATTTTAACGGCTTTATCATCAGATATTTTATAAATGCCATTGGGCGTGCAAGCGTATAACGAGTTATTAATGATTTGTAAATCAGTGCAAGAGTTAGAAATAGATTTTACGGCAGAGAATTGCGGAGGAATACATTGAGCGTTAGAGTTGTATTCCGGAGAAACATAAAGTCTTTGATTGGTAGCAACGTATAATTTCTCATTGAAAATTTGAATGTCTTGAACAGACCCGACCAAGTTATAGTCCTTATCGTAAATCGAAAAATGATTAGGATAATCTATCAAGCTTAAACCGGATTGGGTGGCTAACCATAAGCTATGGTTGTTGTCTTCTATAAAATCGTAAATATAATTGTCTGATAAGCCATTATTCTGGCTGATTTGAGTGATTAACCCTCCCCCTTCATCCAAAATAAACAAACCGCAATCTTCCGTAGCAAAAGCAAAAGTGCCGTTAGATAAATGCTTGCCTTGGGTAAAATTTTGATGTTTAAAAAGTTCTTCCGCTTGATGCCTAAAGGTATAAAGCTCCTTGAAATGACCGTCATAAACCTTTAAACTGTGGTCGGCGAACATAATTAAATACCATTTTCCATAGGGAATAATTAATTCCAAAGAATCGGTATTGAAATCATTGATTTTAGAGATGTTTAGGTTATCTAAATCAATTTTGTATAAGCCGTCTTCCAAGCTGACTAAAGGGGAATATTCCCCATAAATATTAAAAGGTTTTTCCTGCGATAATATAGGTTTAATTTTGTCATCAGAATTAACAACAAATAAGTGAGGGTGAGCATATACAACTACATCGTTACCATAGCAATGGATTTTATTTACCTTATTAAAAGAAATACCTTGCTCAGATAGTTTTCGTTCCCAATTAACATATTTTAACTTAGTGTTGGATTTCCACTTTAATTCTCCAAAAGAATGAGAGGCACCTGCATATATTCTTCCTTTTTCTGTAACAGCTATTTGAGGTCTTCCTTTTAACTCTATATGTTCCCAATTTTGACCATCGTATTGGAGTATTCCGTCCAAGTTTCCAAAATACATATAGCGATTTTTAGCCTGAACTACAGAGAAATTGGCTTCTTCTTGTTGATATACATTGGGGCTGATGTTTTCAATAAAAGGTTTCCCAATTTGGAAATTGAGCCTGCAATAATAAGTGTGTAAAGAGCAAATAAAATAGAAAAAGTAGTTTTATGGACTTATTAGAATGCATCTTTAAAGAAATGTAAGTAAACAACAAATGTTTTAACACCCTCAAAGATATAATAAATAATGTGTTTGAAAGCATTTTTTTGAAAAAAATATTTAGTACATTTGTGGCTAAAAAAGAATGACCTTATTACTGAGTATTTTTTCTGCCACCGGTATTTTTATTCTATTTAAGTTAATAGATGTATATAAGGCGAATACGACAGCGGTAATAAGTGTTAATTATTTTGTAGCTTGCTTGTTAGGTTTTTTGTTGACGCCTTTTTCTCCTATGGAGGCTACTAAGGAAGCTTGGTTTCCTTATGCTACTTTAATAGGTGTTTTGTTTATCATTTTCTTTTTTCTGATAGCTAAAAGTATTCAAAAGGCAGGTCTGGCAGTGAGTACCATTGCTGCTAAAATGAGTGTGATTATCCCTATTATTTTTTCTATTGTTTATTTCAGAGAGCCTCTTTCTTTGAATAAAATAGTGGGTGTTCCCTTGGCTTTTGTAAGTGTTTTTTTGAGTGTTTATCAGCCAAGTCGAGTGAAAAAAGCAGCTTTGTTTTTGCCTTTCGTATTGTTTGTTGGTTTAGGGGTAGAGGATAGTATTATTAAATACACTCAGGCTAAATATATTACAAATCAAACAGCGGCTTTTAGTTCTGTTATTTTTGGCGTTGCGTTTTTGGTGGGTTTAGTTTATCTCTTTATTCGTCGGCAAATGTCTTCGGTATTTCAACTTAAATCTCTTGTTTTAGGTCTCGTTTTGGGGGCGGTTAATTTGAGTGCCATTTATTTCTTTATTGAAAGCTTGAATCATCTTAATATAGAAAGTTCTATTGTATTTGGAATAAATAATATTGGTATTGTGGCTTTATCGGTGGTGTCGGGTTGGCTGTTTTTTAAGGAACGTTTTCGAAAACAGCAAATAGTTGGTTTGTTTTTAGCAGTTTTGTCTATTGTCATACTTCGTTTTTTTTAAGTTTATGAGTGAAATTAAAGATACATATAATACGATTAGCCGGATTAGTGAGGGATTTTATAAAGAAAAAGGCAGTAAGTTTATAGCATTTGCTTATCCTGTTAATAATGAAGAAGAAATAAAAGCGCATATAGAACAACTGAAAAAAGAGTACTATGATGCTCGTCATCACGTTTATGCTTGGCGTTTAGGTTATGATGATAAATGTTTTCGTGCCAATGATGATGGAGAGCCGGCTAATTCTTCAGGAATGCCTGTTTTGGGGCAGATACGCTCTTTTGAATTAACCAATATTTTAATAGTAGTGGTGCGTTATTTTGGGGGAACTAAATTAGGTGTGCCGGGCTTGATAAATGCTTATAAGACTTCCGCCAAGGAGGCTATAGAGAATAATACTATTGTAGAAAAACAAATAACAGAAACCTTTCGAATTCTGTTTACTTACGAAGATATGAACAATGTGATGCGTAAGCTTAAAGAATTGAATTTATCGCCTACCTCAACTCAGTTCGAAATAGATTGTCAATTACAGTTGGATATAAGATTAGGTGCTATTGAAACGTTTAAGCAACAGTTCGAAAGTTTACATAGAGTTAAAATAGAACAAATATAATTTACTCTAATCTTTTGAAGATTAAACTGTTAATTTGTAGGTTCGTTTTGTTATCTGCCTTATTTGATAATAAGGATTCATACTCCGAAAAAATGTTGTATCTTTGCAAGCTCGTTTTATGCCCTTTTACTATTATTGATTAAAGAGAGGTAATATAATCTGAGAAAAAACGTAAAATATTAGAAATAAGATTCAAACATCTTAATAGTTAAAGATATCGGCACACACTGTCCGATTTAAATACAAACAAATGTCTTCACAAAAAATAAGAAATATTGCGATTATAGCGCATGTTGACCACGGAAAAACAACTTTGGTAGATGGTTTAATGTACCATTGTAAGCTATTCAAAGAGCACGAAGAAAAAAAAGAACTGGTTTTAGATAATAACGATTTAGAACGAGAAAGAGGAATTACAATTTTATCGAAAAATGTATCGGTAGAGTATAATGGTTATAAAATTAATATTATAGATACTCCGGGTCACGCCGATTTTGGTGGAGAAGTAGAGCGTGTTTTAAATATGGCAGACGGAGTACTTTTGCTTGTAGATGCTTTTGAAGGACCTATGCCACAAACTCGTTTTGTTCTTTCTAAGGCGATAGAGTTAGGCTTAAAGCCGATTGTGGTTATCAATAAAGTAGATAAAGAAAATTGTCGCCCTGAAGAAACTCAAGATTCTGTTTTTGATTTGATGTGTGCCTTAGATGCTAATAACGACCAATTAGACTTCACAACCATTTATGGTTCTTCTAAATTTGGTTGGATGTCAGAGGATTGGACAGATGGAAAAGGCGATTATAAACCTTTGTTAGACAAGATAATTGAAGATATTCCTGCTCCTCAAGTACAAGAGGGAACTTTACAGATGAAAATTACTTCTATTGATTATTCAAAATATATAGGACGTATAGCTATTGGTAAGGTTACCCGAGGGGAAATAAAAGAAGGACAGCAGGTTACTTTAGTTAAAAGGGATAACACCGAAGTAAAAGCAAAGGTAAAAGAATTATTTGTATTTGATGGTTTGGGGAAAACCAAACAGTCTTTGGTGCAGTGTGGAGAGTTATGTGCAGTATCGGGTATCGAAGGTTTTGAGATTAGCGATACCATTGCTGATTTTGAAAACCCTGAGGGCTTGCCACCTATTCCGATTGACGAGCCTACAATGAGTATGATGTTTACTATCAACGATTCTCCTTTCTTTGGAAAAGATGGTAAATTTGTAACATCAAGGCACTTGAGAGATCGTTTGTATCACGAAACAGAGAAAAACTTAGCCTTGAGAGTAGAAGATACAGATTCTCCTGATGCTTATATGGTGTATGGAAGAGGAGTACTGCATTTAGCCATTCTGATAGAAACTATGCGTCGTGAGGGTTATGAATTTCAGGTAGGAAAACCTCGTGTTATTATTAAGGAGATAGACGGTGTAAAGCACGAACCTATTGAAGTGTTGAATATTGACACGATGAGTGAGACGGCAGGTAAAGTTATTGAGTTTACCAATCAAAGGAAAGGCGAATTGCTTTCTATGGAAAATGTGGCAGAGCGTACTCGTTTAGTGTTTGAGATTCCTGCTCGAGGTTTGATAGGTTACAGAACTACTTTGATGAATTTAACTGCCGGAGAAGCTATTGTTGGTAGTCGCTTTAAAGAGTATGCGCCATGGAGAGGAGATATTCCTTCTCGGTTAAATGGAGCTTTAGTTGCTTTAGAAAGTGGACAGGCTATTCCTTACGCTTTGAATAAATTACAAGACAGAGGTATTTTCTTTGTTCTTCCCGGAACAGATATTTACGAAGGGCAAGTTATTGGCGAAAATAACAAAGCTGAAGACTTGACCATTAATATTACTAAAACGAAGAAGCTAACCAATATGCGTACAACAAGTACCGATGATAAGGTAAAAATACCACCGGCTACTATATTTTCTTTGGAAGAATGTATGGAGTATATTCAAGATGATGAATATGTAGAGGTAACTCCAAAGAATATTCGTATGCGTAAAATTCTATTAAAAGAAATAGATAGAAAAAGAAATCGTTAGTATAGAATAGTTTAGAAGAATTAGATATAAAGCATATTGTCTTTTATATGAATTTGTTCTTCGTCTAAAAGAGGTTGTATTGCTTTGAAGAGCAGGTTATGATTCGTTTTTAGTTTAGAAACTAAATCTTTAGCGGAATAACTTTGCTCTTTGAGTAATCGCAATATCTCCTTTTGAAGGTCTTTTACACGGTTGGAGTGATTTTGCCTTTCAGAACAGGCGTCACAAATGCCGCAAACATCAGGGGTGTCTTCGTCAAAATAGCTTAACAAGGCTTTAGAGCGGCAATCGGTATTGGGGCTTATGAATTGAAAAACAGAATTAATTTTTCGCGCTTTATTTTCTTTTCGTAGTCGAAGATTTTCATTAGAAATATGTAAGTAAGGTGCATCCATTCTCTCTTCCAAAAAAGTAATTCTTGCAGACTGGCTTCTTTCTTCGTATTCTATAATGTGATTATTTCGCAATAATCTTAAATATTTTTTGACCACATCAACCTGAATATTAGCTTTTCTAGCTATTTTGTATTCATTAATTTTTACAAATTCAGAAAATAAACCTTGATAGGTGCCTAATAATAATCTTATGAAGCCTTCAAAATCAGGATTATTGATGTAGAATTGGTACAGTTGTCTATTGGAAATGATAATATGAATTTTAGAAGCGGTTTCCCTTTGTTCTTCAAACTTAATCCAACCTTCTTTCTCTAATATTTTTAAAGAAGAATATACTTCGCTGAAGTTCAATTGGTATTGGTTAAGAAATTTAGGAAAGTCAAAAGCAAAAGACACATCTTTTCCGGCGCCTATTGGTAATTGAAAAAAAGACCCTAAAGCAGCGTAAATTTTCTGAATGGTAGATAGGGGAGGGAAAGAAGTTTCAATTTGTTGTTCAAGATATTGTATGTCAATATTATTATAGAGCACCCCTGCAAAAGACATTTTCCCGTCACGCCCTGCGCGTCCGGCTTCTTGATAATAAGCTTCTAAAGAATCAGGGAGCGTGTAATGAATAACAAATCGGACATCGTTTTTGTCTATTCCCATTCCAAAAGCGTTGGTGGCTACCATTATTTTAGTAGTGTTATTTTGCCACTTTTGTTGTTTCAAATTACGTATTTCTTGAGGTAAACCTGCGTGATAAAAATCAGCAGAAACCTGATTTGAAGTCAAGAAATAGGCTAAATCCTGTGTCAATTTTCTGTTTCTTACATATATAATTCCGCTTCCTTGTATTTTGTTGACGATTTGTAAAAGGTAATCTTTTTTGTTTTCTATATACCTTATTATATAGCGAATATTTTCCCGAAAGAAACTTTGTTTGAAAAATTGCACGTCTTTTAAATCCAACTGCTTTTTGATATCTTCTATCACTGTTTGATTGGCAGAAGCGGTCAAAGCGAGTATAGGAATATGGGGTAAATATTCTCGTAAAGTGTTTATTTCATAATAAGCAGGTCGAAAGTCTGTTCCCCATTCAGAAATGCAATGCGCTTCATCCACAGCGATTAGATTAACATTCATTCCCTCTAATTGATGTAAAAACAAAGGCGTTTTAAGTCGCTCGGGGCTGATGTACAGAAATTTTAGTTGGTTGGCGCAAGCTTTGTTGTAAATAAGTTGAATTTCTCTTTCATTCATTCCTGAATAAATAGCTTCAGCCGGTATCTTGAGGCTTTTAAGTCGCTCAACTTGGTCTAACATTAATGCAATAAGAGGTGTGATGACGAGGCAAAGCCCCTCTTTAGCCATAGCAGGAACTTGAAAACAGATAGACTTTCCTCCTCCGGTAGGCATTAAAGCTAAGCAATCTTTAGATTGATAAACGCTTGTAATGATTTCTTTTTGGAGAGGTCTGAAACTGTCGTATCCCCAATACTTCTTTAATATGTCTTCAAATTTTATGTCCACAAATTATAAATAACTAAAAACAAGAAGAAATAATTATCTTTTTTGAATAGTAATGTTTTCCATAATGTATTTTAAGGACGTAAACACCGGCGGTTAAATGGTTGACAGGAATGCGATGTAGGTTAAGCCCTTTTTCTGTATTAAAAGTTGTGGGAGCAACTACCATTTGTCCTTGTATATTATATAATGTTACATTTATATTAGAAGCGAAATCCGATTGATAATATAAAACAATTTGAGCGTCTTGAATATAATATTTAGGTTTAAATAGTTGATTTTCCTGTTGTATTAGTCCCTGTTTTTCTATTGTAAACGACCAGTATTTATTGGGTGCGCTCAGAGGTCTTCTTCTTGTTTTTCCTGAGAAAGCCTGAGCTTCTATATAGTATTCATAAATAGTTGTAGATTCTTCTGAGGGAATAATAGCACGCCAATTGTCGTTTCCAATATCTTTCATTGGTAACTGGGTAAATTCATCATCTTCTTTATCCTTGTAATATACGGACGCATTTTGAATCCCTGAGATGTGCTTAATGGTAGCTTTTATTTCGTATCCATCTTCATTGTAAGTAGCTTGACTTAGCTTTTGATGAACCATCCAAATAGGTTGTTTCTCTGCTATCTCGTGTGTGGTACAATGAATAGCTCCTGAGGCTTGAATAGGGGCTTCTGCGTTAATGCCTATAATTTCGTAAGCAGGCATTTGCTGTTTGTAAATATTTAAAGCCACAGAATCGCTGGCTATATTATAAATAGGAACTAAAACTTTTTTATTTAATATTAGGGAATTAGTGTAGGTTCTATAAGTTCCCCCTTCGTCAGGGTAAGCTTCATAGCCTGACCAAGTAGAGCCTATAGGCATAGGAATACGAACTATTTTATAAGGTGTGTTAAAAGCTGATAAATAATGGTCTGAAATATATTGTAGGTTCTGTTCAATTTGAGGACCGTCAGCAACCCCATCAGGATATTCCCCAACCAGTAAAGTTTCTTCATCTAATAATTTCATATGCATATCTATATGATGAATGCCATCGTAAGGCAAGGTAGGCATTTTAACATACCTTGTTATATTCATATAGTCCAACATAATTTTATCGACTTCCGCTTCTGTTTTAGGAGTAGAGTTAAAAGCGTTAATACTTTCGTTTTCATCCATAATAAGCTTAGAAGCAAAAGCATTTCCTAATCCGTCACACATAAAGTTGCCTCCGGTATTAACCAAATCAACAGGAGATTGAGTTGTGGCATAAATTGGAACACCTAATTTTTGAGCTAAATATTCCGGTGAAATATCATCTTGAGGGCGGTTGCGGTTGTAAACCCAATCCACAAAAGCCAATTCTCCAACTTCATCTAAGTAAATGTTGTTGGCTCCGTAATCTCTAATCCAAACAGAGTTAGTAGTCTGCTGAATAAAGATAACAGAATCAACACCAATGTTTTTTGAAGATAAATAGGTTTTTACATTTAAGGAATCTTCACAATAGATATAAACACGTCCTTCTTCTTGAGCATAGCGAACTATTTGAGATAAAAAGTTAGAATAGGCTACCCACGAAATGGCGACTCCCTGCATAGACTCCCATTCTGCAGGTGTTCTTATGGCCTCATTGTTGGGTGGCGTGAATATGGCATTTCTGTTGATAGGAACAGTATAATCTTTTAAATGCTCTTTTTCGTATTTGGAGAAATGCTTGGGTAATACTCTTTGACCATAAGTAAAACAAGTGGTCAAGACAATTATTAAAAAGTTAAATAAAAACGATTTCATTTCTTCTTTTGCTTTTATAATTTGTAAAGGTAATGATTTAAATTGAATAAAAAAAGAATAATATTGAAAAGGGGGACGAAGCGTTTTTTGTGTTAGAATAAAAAGTGTTAAGGCGATATGATTTTGTTGTTCTTGTTAAGAATATTACAACACTTACAAGCTAGGGAGTCTATAAAAGGAACTTTGGTAGGGAGAGGAAGAATATTTAGTTGATTAGAGAACCTTGTTTTGAATTCAATTGATTTTATAGGAGAGTGTAAAATGATATGCTGAATTTGTAAGTTCGGTATGTGTGAAGTTTTTTTGAAATGAATAACTTTTTTTACCTCAATTTGTGACCGAAAAAACGCTAAATTAAATAAAAATAAAGCTTGAAAAGAGCCGTTAAAAAAGCTTCTTTTGGTTAACGGAGTAGTGATGTTGTTTTTAAAAGGCTTTTTTCGTAATTATTTCTAATTGTTTTTCAGTATTTTGCATAAATCTATATTTTTTCAAAAAAAAGATAAGAAAAGTTTGTTGTAAAAAAAAATAAGCATATATTTGCAAACTGTTTTATAAGCTATATGCCGATGTAGCTCAGCTGGCTAGAGCAGCTGATTTGTAATCAGCAGGTCGTGGGTTCGAGTCCCTCCATCGGCTCAGTTTTTAAAAGATAAAACACCTTCTTTTAGAGGGTTAAGGGAAGATACCGAAGCGGTCAAACGGGGCAGACTGTAAATCTGTTGGCTCAGCCTTCGTAGGTTCGAATCCTGCTCTTCCCACACTTTTGTTTATTTATTGGCGGGTGTAGCTCAGTTGGTAGAGCATCAGCCTTCCACGCTGAGGGTCGCGAGTTCGAATCTCGTTGCCCGCTCAATTTTTAAACATAAGAATAATTAAGAGAGTTTGGTGAATTTGATTCAACTGACTCTTCTTGTAAATGCTGAGGCCGATGTAGCTCAGGGGTAGAGCGTTTCCTTGGTAAGGAAGAGGTCATGGGTTCAAATCCCATCATTGGCTCGAAATCTTTTGCTGATTAAGGCTCGTTTTAAATGGCAGATTGCAAGAGAATACAGAGAAGTAAATTGTTAAAAATTAGTTAAAATAAAGTTTAAATTATGGCTAAAGAAAAATTTGATAGATCCAAAGCCCACGTAAATATTGGAACTATTGGTCACGTTGACCACGGTAAGACTACTTTGACAGCTGCTATTACTACAGTATTAGCCAACAAAGGTTTGTCTGAATTGCGTTCATTCGATTCTATTGATAACGCTCCTGAGGAAAAAGAAAGAGGTATTACTATTAATACAGCTCACGTTGAGTATACAACAGAAACTCGTCACTATGCGCACGTTGACTGTCCTGGTCACGCTGACTATGTTAAGAACATGGTTACTGGTGCTGCTCAGATGGACGGTGCTATCTTAGTAGTAGCTGCTACTGATGGTCCTATGCCTCAGACTCGTGAGCACATCTTGTTAGCTCGTCAGGTAAATGTACCAAAAATCGTTGTTTTCTTAAACAAGGTTGATATGGTTGATGATGAGGAGATGTTAGAGTTAGTAGAAATGGAAGTTCAAGAACTTTTAGAGTTCTACGAGTACGAAGCTGATACTCCTATTATTAGAGGTTCTGCTCTTGGTGGATTGAATAATGACGCTAAGTGGGTAGATAAGATTATGGAGCTTATGGAAGCTGTTGATACTTGGATTCCAATTCCTCCACGTGATAACGAAAAACCATTCTTGATGCCTGTTGAGGACGTATTCTCAATTACTGGTCGTGGTACTGTTGCTACTGGTAGAATTGAAACTGGTGTTATCAACACTGGTGACGAGATTCACATTATTGGTTTAGGTGCTGAAGGTAAGAAGACTGTATGTACTGGAGTAGAGATGTTCCGTAAGATCTTAGATACAGGAGAGGCTGGAGATAACGTAGGTTTATTGCTTAGAGGTATCGACAAGAAAGAAATTAAGCGTGGTATGGTATTAGCTAAGCCAGGCTCAATTACTCCTCACACTAAGTTTAAAGCTGAGGTTTATGTATTGAAGAAAGAAGAAGGTGGTCGTCACACTCCTTTCCACAATAACTACCGTCCTCAATTCTACTTACGTACATTAGACGTTACAGGTGAGATTAAATTACCAGAAGGTGTTGAAATGGTAATGCCAGGTGATAACGTTACTATCGAGGTAGAATTAATCACTCCTGTTGCTATCGATAAAGGATTACGTTTCGCAATCCGTGAAGGTGGTAGAACAGTAGGTGCTGGACAGGTTATCGAAATTATCGACTAATCATAATTATAATATATAAGGAGAATCTTTTAAATTAGGGTTCTCCTTATAATACGGGTGTAGTTCAGTTGGTAGAACAACGGTCTCCAAAACCGTAGGTCGGGAGTTCGAGCCTCTCCGCCCGTGCAAAAAAGATTAACTATGGCTAAAATAAAAGCATATTTTGAAGAATCGTACAACGAACTGGTTAATAAAGTAAGCTGGCCTAGTTGGAAAGATTTACAAAGTAGTGGTATTGTCGTAATGGTCGCTTCCTTCATAATTGCTATCATCATAGCTCTTATGGATTTCTCATTTCGAAATATCATGGAATTGATATATAATACGTTTTAACTCTTTTTAAATGGCAGAAGTAGATAAGAAATGGTATGTTGTGCGAGCCGTTAGTGGTAAGGAAATGAAAGTTAAGGAGCTAATCGAAAGTGAGGTTGCTGCTTTTAATTTATCACATCAGGTAGCACAAGTACTTATTCCTAAAGAAAAGGTGTACCAAATCAGAAACGGAAAAAAAGTGAGCAAAGAGCGTAGCTTTTTCCCCGGTTATGTTTTGGTAGAAGCTAATTTGGAGGGAGAGGTTACTCATGTTATTAAAAGTGTTACGGGAGTTATCGGATTTTTAGGTGAAGAACGCGGAGGCGCTCCTCTTCCTTTGAGACCCGCTGAAGTAAAGCGAATCTTAGGTAAGGTGGACGATTTAAGCGAAAATTCAGAAGCCATAACAATTCCGTTCTTTGTGGGTGAGACTGTCAAAGTAATTGATGGTCCTTTTAATAGTTTTTCCGGCGTTATTGAAGAAGTGGACAATGAGAAGAAAAAGCTCATGGTTACTGTTAAAATCTTTAATAGAAAAACACCGGTAGAATTAAGTTTTTTACAAGTTGAGAAAGAAAATTAATTTTTTAACTTGAAATTTTTATTAAAATTATGGCGAAACAAGTAGAAGGTTTTATTAAACTACAGATTAAAGGTGGTGCTGCTAATCCTTCACCTCCGGTAGGACCTGCATTAGGTGCTAAAGGGGTGAACATAATGGAGTTTTGCAAGCAATTTAATGCTAAAACGCAAGAACAAGCTGGCAAAGTATTACCTGTTGTCATTACTGTTTATAATGATAAGTCTTTTGACTTTATCATTAAAACTCCTCCAGCAGCAGTACAGTTGCTAGAAGCCGCCAAAATTAAGTCCGGATCAGCAGAACCTAACCGTGCTAAGGTAGGAACTGTTACTTGGGATCAAATTAAAGCTATTGCAGAGGATAAAATGCAAGATTTAAATGCATTTAAATTATCTTCAGCAATGAAGATGATTGCCGGTACTGCAAGAAGTGCGGGTATTCGAGTTAAAGGAGATTTTCCGGAGGATATTAATTAAAAGGTAAAAGGCAAATGGCGAAATTAACAAAGAAACAAAAGTTAGTTAACGAGAAGTTTGACGCTGATAAAGTATATACTCTAAAAGAAGCATCAAAATTAATTAAGGAAATTAATTATGCAAAATTTGATGCCTCTGTAGATGTAGCTGTACATTTAGGTGTTGACCCTCGTAAAGCTAATCAGATGGTAAGGGGGATTGTTACTCTTCCTCATGGAACTGGTAAAGATACCAAAGTATTGGTATTATGTACACCTGACAAAGAAGCCGAAGCTAAAGAAGCAGGTGCTGATTACGTAGGATTAGACGATCAAATTCAAAAAATCGAGCAAGGTTGGACTGATTTTGATGTTGTAATCACTATGCCTTCAGCTATGGCTAAAGTTGGTAAGTTAGGTCGTGTATTAGGTCCTAGAGGTTTAATGCCTAACCCAAAGAGTGGTACTGTTACCATGGAAGTGGGTAAAGCAGTGAAGGAAGTTAAAGCCGGTAAGATTGACTTTAAAGTTGATAAGTACGGTATTATACATTCTTCAGTGGGTAAGATATCTTTCGAACCAGAGAAACTTGAAGAAAATATTGCAGAGTTTATATCTACAATATTAAAATTAAAACCTACAGCCACTAAAGGTGAGTATGTTTTAAGTATATTCTTATCAAGTACTATGAGTCCGGGTATTCAAATCGATCTTAAATCTGTTAATTAATAAATATTGAAACAATGAAAAAACAAGATAAAGCTCTGTTGATTCAGAATTTAACAGAAAAGATAAACGAAACAGCTCATTTTTATCTGACTGATATAGCAGATTTAAATGCCGAGGATACTTCTAATCTACGTGCTAAGTGTTTTGAAAACCAAATTCAAATGAATGTGGTTAAAAATACCCTTGTAAGAAAAGCTTTAGAGCAAGCAGAGGGTGAATACGATGCATTGTATGAGGTTCTAAAAGGTAATACTGCAATTATGTTTTGTGAAACAGGTAATGCACCTGCTAAAATGATCAAAGAATTGCGTAAAGAAGCTGATAAACCTATTTTAAAGGGTGCTTATGTAGAAGAAGGTTTCTACGTAGGAGACGATCAGATTGAAGTATTATCTAGCATCAAGTCTAAAGAAGAGGTTATTGGCGATGTTATTACATTGTTACAATCTCCAATCAAGCACGTTATTGGTGCACTGCAATCAGCTCCTAATACCATTGGAGGTCTTGTAAAAACATTACAAGAAAAAGCAGAATAAAAAATAAATAATTAAAATAATTTTTGAAATAAATAAATTCTTAATAAAATGGCAGACGTTAAAAAGCTTGCAGAAGAATTAGTAAATTTAACTGTTAAAGAAGTAAATGAGTTAGCAGAAGTACTTAAGGAAGAGTACGGAATAGAGCCTGCAGCAGCAGCAGCTGTAGTAGCAGGACCAGCAGCAGGTGCTGAAGGTGGTGCCGCTGAGAAAACAGAGTTCGATGTTGTATTAGTTAGTGCCGGTGGTGCTAAATTACAAATCGTGAAATTAGTAAAAGAACTTACAGGTCTTGGATTGAAAGAAGCTAAGGCGGTTGTAGACGAAGCTCCAAAGCCAATTAAAGAGGGTGTTTCTAAAGACGAAGCTGAATCTTTAAAAGCTAAATTCGAAGAAGCTGGAGCAGAAGTTGAGCTTAAATAATATTTAAGATACACCAATTTACGGGGTTTAGAACCTATTAATGGTTCTAAACCTTTTGTTGTTATTTTTTCTTAAGTTCTTTAAATTATCTAAAATGTCTATAAAAAGTAACGATAGGATTGATTTCGCCTCTATTAAAAAGAAGTTTCAATATCCGGATTTTCTAGAGGTACAATTAAAATCCTTTGTTGAATTTTTTCAACAGAACACAACGTCTGAAAAGCGTAAAGATGAAGGTCTTTATAAGGTCTTCACTGAAAATTTTCCAATTAGTGATACACGTAATAATTTTGTTCTTGAATTTCTTGACTATCAAGTTGAGCCTCCAAGATACAGTATTGAAGAGTGTATAGAAAGAGGTTTAACTTATAGTATTCCTCTTAAAGCCAAGTTGAGACTGTATTGTACTGATGAGGAGCACGAAGATTTTGAAACTGTAATTCAGGAGGTTTATTTAGGTACTGTACCTTATATGACTGACAGTGGTAGTTTCGTTATCAATGGTGCTGAGCGTATTATTGTATCGCAGTTGCATAGGTCACCCGGTGTCTTTTTTGGACAAAACATACATACTAATGGTACCAAATTATATTCAGCAAGAATTATTCCTTTTAAAGGGTCTTGGATAGAATTTGCTACTGACATTAATAATGTGATGTATGCTTATATCGATAGAAAGAAGAAGTTACCTGTAACTACACTTTTAAGAGCTATCGGTTACGAGAGTGATAAGGACATTTTAGAGATATTCAATTTAGCTGATGAAGTTAGAGTTTCTAAGACCGGACTTAGAAAGGTAGTAGGTCGAAGATTGGCTGCGAGAGTACTTAAATCTTGGATTGAAGACTTCGTTGATGAGGATACCGGAGAATTGGTATCTATCGAAAGAAATGAGGTTGTTATAGATCGTGAAACCATTATCGAAAAATCACATATTGAAGCGATTTTGGAGTCAGGAGCTAAGACCATTTTGTTACATAAGCAAGATGTAAATACTTCTGATTATACCATTATTTATAACACTTTACAAAAAGACCCTTGTAACTCAGAAAAAGAAGCTGTTCTTCATATTTATAGACAGCTACGTAACTCGGAGCCGCCTGATGAGACAACGGCTCGCGATGTATTCGATAAATTGTTCTTCTCTGAAAAACGATATGATTTAGGAGATGTAGGACGTTATCGTATTAATAAGAAATTAGGCTTGAATACAGATATTGATGTTAAGGTATTATCTAAAGAAGATATTATTGCTATCATCAAGAATTTGATTCAATTAATTAATGATAAAACAGATGTTGATGACATCGACCACTTGAGTAACCGTCGTGTAAGAACGGTAGGAGAGCAGTTGGCGAATCAATTTGGTGTAGGTTTATCTCGTATGGCAAGAACTATTCGTGAAAGAATGAATGTTCGTGATAACGAGGTGTTTACTCCTGTTGATTTGATTAACTCCAGAACCCTATCTTCTGTTATCAACTCTTTCTTTGGAACTAATCAGTTATCTCAGTTTATGGATCAAACGAACCCATTAGCTGAAATGACTCACAAGCGAAGATTATCGGCTTTAGGTCCCGGTGGTTTATCGCGTGAGCGTGCCGGTTTTGAGGTGCGTGATGTTCACTATACTCACTACGGACGTTTATGTCCTATTGAAACACCTGAAGGTCCTAATATCGGATTGATTTCTTCACTTTGTGTATTTGCGAAAATCAATGAATTAGGATTTATAGAAACACCTTATAGAGAAGTAAAAGAAGGACAGGTTAATTTAGATGATTCAAAAACAATATATCTAAGTGCAGAAAACGAGGAAGGTATTGTGATTGCTCAGGCTAATGCTGTTGTTGATGAAGAAGGCCGTTTTGTGAATAACAGAATTAAGTCTCGTTTCAATGGCGATTTCCCTGTATCTACACCGGAAGAAGTAGAATTGATGGACGTTGCTCCTAACCAGATTGCTTCTATTGCCGCTTCTTTGATTCCTTTCTTAGAGCATGATGATGCGAACCGTGCTTTGATGGGATCTAATATGATGCGTCAGGCTGTACCTTTATTAAGAGCTGAGGCGCCTATTGTTGGAACCGGTATTGAAAGAGGTGTTATTCGCGATTCTCGAGTTCAGATTGTTGCTGAAAAATCGGGTGTCGTGCAATATGTTGATGCGGATAAAATTGTTGTAAAGTACGATAGAACTGAGGAAGAAGCTTTTGTAAGCTTTGACGATGATATTGTAACTTATAACTTACCCAAATATAGAAAAACAAACCAAAATACTTGTTTAAACTTAGTTCCAATTGTTAAAAAAGGACAGGTTTTAGAGCAAGGAACTATTATGACAGAAGGTTATGCAACCAGAGATGGCGAGTTAGCTTTAGGTCGTAACCTTAAAGTGGCATTTATGCCTTGGAAAGGATTTAACTTTGAGGATGCTATTGTAATATCAGAGCGTGTTGTTCGTGATGATATCTTTACATCTATTCACATTTCAGAGCATACTTTAGAGGTAAGAGAAACTAAGTTAGGAGAGGAAGAATTGACTTCTGATATTCCTAATGTAAACGAAGATGCTACTAAAGATTTAGATGAAAACGGATTAATAAGAATTGGTGCAGAGGTTAAACCGGGTGATATTTTGATAGGAAAGATTACACCTAAAGGTGAATCAGATCCATCACCGGAGGAAAAATTGTTAAGAGCTATTTTTGGAGACAAAGCGGGAGATGTAAAAGATGCTTCTTTAAAAGCAACTCCTTCTATGAGAGGAACCATTATAGGAAAGCAATTATTCTCTAAAGCCAATAAAAATAGAAAATCTAAAGTTCTTGATAAACCTATTTTAGAGAAAATAGACGAAGAATTGCAAGAGCAAATAGCTAAACTAAGAAGCTCTTTATTAGAGAAATTATTTAGTTTAGTTAATGGTAAGACTTCTCAAGGACTTAAGGACTTCTTAGGAACAGACTTAATACCAAAAGGAACTAAATTTACATTAAGAGCTTTAAGTGAATTAGACTTCTTGAATGTAGATACTTTAGGTTGGACGACTGATAAGAAGAAAAATGAACTTATTAAAGAATTAATTAATAATTACATTCTTCGTCATAAGGAATATGAGGGACAAGCTAAGCGTAAGAAGTTCAATTTAACTATTGGTGATGAATTACCAACAGGTATTATTAAATTGGCTAAGATTTATATCGCACAGAAGCGTGTTCTTAAAGTAGGGGATAAAATGGCGGGACGACACGGTAACAAAGGTATTGTTTCTCGTATTGTTCGTCAAGAGGATATGCCTTTCTTATCTGATGGAACTCCTGTAGATATCGTATTGAATCCATTGGGTGTACCTTCTCGTATGAACTTAGGTCAGATTTACGAAACCGTATTAGGTTGGGCTGGTCAGAAGTTAGGATTGAAGTTCTCAACTCCAATTTTTGATGGTGCTTCTCTTGAAGAAATTACCGAATATACACGTAAGGCCGGCGTTCCTGATTTTGGAAAGACCTATCTTTGCGATGGAGGAACAGGAGAGCCGTTTGATCAACCTGCTACAGTTGGAGTGATATATATGCTTAAATTAGGTCACTTAGTAGATGATAAGATGCACGCTCGTTCTATTGGACCTTACTCTTTGATTACACAACAACCGTTAGGAGGTAAAGCTCACTTCGGAGGTCAGCGTTTTGGAGAGATGGAGGTTTGGGCTATTGAGGCCTTTGGAGCATCTAATATTTTGCAAGAAATATTGACTGTTAAGTCAGATGATGTGATAGGACGTGCTAAGACTTACGAAGCAATTGTTAAGGGAGATAATATTCCAACACCGGGCATACCGGAATCTTTCAACGTGTTAATGCACGAATTAAGAGGCTTAGGTTTAAGAATAAGCTTAGAAGAATAAAATAAGTTAATACTTTCAGTTAGTTAATATGGCTTTTAGAAAAGATAAACATACACAGATTAATTTCTCCAAAATAAGAATTGGTTTGGCATCTCCTGAAGAGATTTTAGAAAAATCTCACGGTGAGGTACTTAAGCCTGAAACCATTAATTATAGAACATACAAGCCTGAGCGAGAAGGTCTTTTTTGCGAAAAGATTTTTGGTCCCGTAAAAGACTATGAATGTCATTGTGGAAAATACAAAAGAATAAGATATAAAGGTATTGTCTGCGACCGTTGTGGTGTAGAAGTTACCGAAAAGAAAGTACGTAGAGAGCGTATGGGACACATAGAATTGGTGGTTCCTGTAGCTCATATTTGGTACTTTCGTTCTTTACCTAATAAGATAGGTTACTTATTAGGATTACCAACTAAGAAGTTGGATTCTATTATTTATTACGAAAAATATGTAGTTATTCAACCGGGAAATGCGGTGAATAACGAAGGTGAACCTGTTAATAAATTAGATTTCTTGTCAGAAGAAGAATATCTTGATATTTTAGAGCGTTTACCTCAAGACAATTATTATAAAGAAGATTCTGACCCTGAAAAGTTTGTTGCTAAGATGGGAGCAGAGGCTTTATATTCTTTGCTTCAAGAAGTGGATTTAGATGATTTATCTTATACACTTCGTCATAAGGCGAATACCGAGACTTCTCAGCAAAGAAAAACAGAAGCTTTAAAGCGTTTGCAAGTGATTGAGGCGTTTAGAGCTTCAGCAAGTATGAATAAGCCGGAGTGGATGATAATGAAGATAATTCCTGTTATTCCTCCTGAATTACGACCTTTAGTTCCTTTGGATGGTGGTCGTTTTGCAACTTCAGACTTGAACGATTTATACCGTAGAGTAATTATCAGAAATAACCGTTTAAAGCGTTTGATGGAAATCAAAGCACCGGAGGTTATTTTGAGAAATGAGAAACGTATGTTGCAAGAGGCGGTTGATTCATTGTTCGATAACTCAAGAAAATCGAATGCTGTAAAAACCGATGCCAATAGACCTTTAAAATCATTAAGTGATAGTTTGAAAGGTAAGCAGGGGCGTTTCCGTCAAAACTTATTGGGTAAACGTGTGGATTACTCTGCTCGTTCCGTTATCGTGGTAGGTCCTAACCTTAAAATGCACGAGTGTGGTATGCCTAAAGATATGGCTGCTGAATTATACAAGCCTTTTGTTATTCGTAAATTAATAGAAAGAGGTATTGTTAAGACAGTTAAATCGGCTAAAAAGATTATAGATAGACGTGATGCAGTTGTTTGGGATATATTAGAAAATGTGCTTAAAGGACATCCGGTATTATTGAACCGTGCTCCTACCTTGCACCGTTTGGGTATCCAAGCTTTCCAACCTAAATTGATAGAAGGAAAGGCTATTCAATTGCACCCATTGGCTTGTACTGCGTTTAACGCTGACTTTGACGGTGACCAGATGGCGGTTCACTTACCTTTGGGTAATGCGGCTATATTAGAAGCTCAAATGTTGATGTTGGGTTCTCATAATATTTTGAACCCTGCTAACGGAGCGCCTATTACTGTACCTTCTCAGGATATGGTTTTAGGATTATATTATATTACAAAAGAAAGAGCAGGTGCTAAGGGCGAAGGTTTAACTTTCTATTCGCCTGAGGAAGTAAATATTGCTTACAGTGAGAAAGCAATAGATATGCACGCTAAAATAAAAGTGCTTTATCCTTATAATGAAAAAGGAGAAAAGGTAAAAACCATTATTGAAACCACTACCGGACGTGTTTTATTTAATCAGCACGTGCCTGATGAAGTAGGTTACATTAATGCTGTATTGACCAAGCGTTCTTTAAGAGACATTATTGCCCATGTATTACATATTGCAGGAACGGCAAAGACAGCTAAGTTCTTAGATGATATTAAGGATATGGGATACACAATGGCTTTCAAAGGCGGACTATCGTTTAACTTAGGTGATATTATTATTCCTGAGGAGAAAGAATTGATGGTGAAAGAAGGTTATGAGCAGGTGGAGCAGGTAATGAGTAGCTATAATATGGGATTCATTACTGATACGGAGAGATATAACCAGATTATTGATGTTTGGACACATACCAACACCAATTTGACCAATATCTTGATGAAGCAGTTGAAGGAAGATAATCAAGGTTTCAACGCCGTTTATATGATGTTGGATTCCGGTGCGAGGGGTTCTCGTGAGCAGATTCGTCAGTTGTCCGGTATGAGGGGATTGATGGCTAAGCCACAGAAATCAGGAGCTACAGGAGGACAGATTATTGAAAACCCAATTTTGTCGAACTTTAAAGAGGGATTGTCGGTATTGGAGTACTTTATCTCTACCCACGGTGCTCGTAAAGGTTTGGCGGATACCGCTCTTAAAACCGCTGATGCGGGATACTTAACAAGACGTTTGGTAGATGTGGCACAAGATGTGATTATAACCAACGATGATTGTGGTACTTTAAGAGGTTTATTAGCAACTGCTATTAAGAAAGACCAAACTGAGGTACAGTCCTTGAATGAGCGTATCGTAGGAAGAACAAGTGTTCATGATATATTCCACCCTAAAACAGACGAGTTAATCGTTAAGAGTGGTGACGAGATTACAGAGGAAATTGCAGATATGATTGATGCTGCTGAAATAGAGCAGGTAGAAATTCGCTCTGTATTGACTTGTGAGTCTCAAAAAGGAGTTTGTGCTAAGTGTTACGGAAGAAACTTAGCTACAGCTCGTAAAGTTCAGATAGGAGAATCGGTTGGTGTGATTGCAGCTCAGTCTATTGGTGAGCCGGGTACACAGTTGACCTTGCGTACATTCCACGTGGGAGGTATCGCGGGTAACGTAAAAACCAACTCATCTATTACTTCTAATTACAATGCTTTAGCTGTTATTGATGATTTAAAAACAATAGATGTTGTTGATAAAGACACAGAGCAAGAGTATAAAATCGTAATTGGTCGTACTGCTGAATTGAGATTTATAGACGAAAAAACAGACGTTGTTTTATCTAACCACGCTATTCCTTATGGTTCTAAATTATTTATCGAAAATAATACTCAAGTAACTAAAGGAACTGTTATTTGTGAGTGGGATCCTTATAATAACGTTATTATAGCCGACCAAGATGGTACGGTTGAATTTAGTAATTTGATTCAAGGTATTACTTATCGTGAGGAGTCTGATGAGCAGACCGGATATACCGAGAAAGTGATTACTGAAACCAAAGATAAAACTAAGAACCCTGAATTGCATATTATTGGTGCTAACAAAGAAATTCTTAAGTCCTTTAACTTACCGGTAGGTGCTCACTTAGTTGTGAACGAGAACCAGAAAGTATCTAAAGGAGAAGTCTTAGTGAAGACACCAAGAGCAATTGGTAAAGCGGGTGATATCACCGGTGGTTTACCTCGTGTAACAGAGTTGTTTGAGGCAAGAAATCCTTCTAATCCGGCTGTAGTATCAGAGATTGATGGTGAAGTTTCTTTTGGTAAGATAAAGAGAGGTAACCGTGAAATTATTGTTACTTCAAGAACCGGAGAGGTTAAGAAATATTTAGTTTCTTTATCTAAGCAGATTTTGGTACAAGAAGAGGATTATATCCGTTCAGGAACACCTCTTTCTGATGGTGCTATTACACCTGCTGATATCTTGGCTATCCAAGGTCCTACTAAGGTTCAAGAATATATTGTTAATGAGGTACAAGACGTTTATCGTCTTCAGGGTGTGAAGATTAATGACAAGCACTTTGAGGTAATTGTACGTCAGATGATGAGAAAAGTAACCATTGAGGATCCGGGAGATACTAAGTTCTTAGAAAAGCAAATTGTTGATAAGTGGGTATTCTTCGAGGAGAACGATTCTATCTATGGTAAGGTAGTGATTGAGTCTGCCGGAGATTCTGAAACTTTGAAACCGGGACAGATTGTTACTGTAAGACGTTTGCGTGATGAGAACTCACAGTTGAAGCGTAAAGATTTACAATTGGTAGAGGCTCGTCCTGCATTACCTGCTACTTCTAATCAGATATTGCAAGGTATTACGAGAGCGGCTCTACAGACGCAAAGCTTTATGTCAGCGGCATCTTTCCAGGAAACAACAAAAGTACTTAACGAATCGGCTATTAATGGTCGTGTCGATAACTTATCCGGCTTGAAAGAGAATGTGATTGTAGGACATAAGATTCCTGCAGGAACAGGTATCAGAGACTTCCAAAATGTGATTGTTGGTTACAAGCAAGAGGAAGAGGACGTTGTTGATATGGAAAATGAAGTTGAAGAAGTAAAATAGAATGCAATGGATAAAGAGCAGCAAATAAATATAGAGTTAGATGAGCAGATGGCCGAAGGCACGTATTCTAACTTGGCAGTGATTACCCATTCGCATTCAGAATTTGTCTTAGATTTTGTTAGATTGATGCCGGGTGTTCCAAAGGCGAAAGTAAAATCAAGAGTTATAATGACTCCTGAGCATGCCAAGCGTTTGATGAAAGCTCTGGAAGAAAACATCAAGAAATTTGAATCTCAGCACGGACAAATTAATTTAGACAATAATGCTCCTGTTATGCCTATGAATTTTGGAACCCCTCAGGGGCAAGCATAGCAGAATAGCTTTTAAAATAGAAAAACCGATACTTTTAATTAAGTGTCGGTTTTTTATTTTTGTATAACTTTTACTCTTGACTTTTAAAATCAATCAATTTATTAGAGACTAATAATAAAAAACATTATTTTTGCCGTTCATAATTTTAAATGATATTTTGGGATATGTCTAATAAAATAAAAGTAGGAATTACACAAGGAGATATTAATGGAATCAGTTATGAAATTATTATAAAAACCCTTTCTGATAAGAGGATACTTGATTTTTGTGTGCCTATTATTTATGGTTCGTCTAAGGTGGCTGCCTATTATAAAAAGGCATTAAAGTTGGAGACTTTTAAGTTAAATAGTATTCCTTCAGCTCAAGAAGCTAACTCGAAAACGAATAATATTATAGAGTGTTTGGATGATGAGGATTTGAAAGTAGATTTAGGACAATCTACCAATATAGCAGGAAAAGCCTCTTTTGCGGCTTTGGAACGTGCAACAGAAGACCTTAAAAACAAACATATAGATGTATTACTTACAGCACCTATAAATAAAGATAATATTCAATCTGATGGCTTTCAGTTTCCGGGGCATACCGAATATTTGAAAGAAAAATTTGAATCAGAGCAAGCTCTGATGTTTTTGGTTAGCGACCATATAAAAGTAGGGGTGGTAACAGGGCATATTCCGTTGAAAGATGTGGCTTCGAGTATTAATAAGAAAGATATTTTGAAGAAACTGAAAACAATGCACCGTTCTTTGATAGAGGATTTTGGTATCAGAAAACCTAAAATTGCAGTGTTGGGATTGAACCCTCACGCCGGAGATAATGGTTTGATAGGAAAAGAGGAAGAAGAAGTAATTATGCCGGCTATTAAAGAGGCGAAAAATCAGAATATTTTAGCTTACGGACCTTTCCCTGCGGATGGTTTGTTTGGTTCAGACAACTTACATTATTATGATGCTGTTTTAGCGATGTATCATGACCAAGGTTTAGCTCCTTTTAAAGCTTTTGCTTTTGAATCAGGAGTTAATTTTACAGCCGGTTTACCTATTGTAAGAACTTCTCCGGCACATGGTACCGCTTACAGTTTAGCCGGTCAAAATAAGGCCTCAGAATCTTCTTTTAGAAATGCACTTTATTTAGCTATTGATGTGTTTAGAAAACGTTCTGAATTTAAAGATTTAATGGATAATTCATTAGATAAATAATGAAAACGAGTGCTTTCCGGAAATATTTTCGGTATATTTCTAAGGTATTTAGAAAGGTAGTTTTTCTTTCGGGTTTAATCAGTTTATTGATGTTATTGATAGCCTTGACAGAATTACCCTTTTGGGGACGATACCATTTAGGACAGTATAAAAATATTGCGGAAGAGAGTCGTTTGAAAGAAGAAAAGCAAGCTATACAAAAAGAGGTAGGGGATAGCATTTCAGAAGCTGTTATTCAACCTGATTATATTGTGATGATGGGAAGTTCGGGTATGCCCGGAAAAAATGCTTTACTGACTGCCTATTATATGGCGTATTGGGCGGAAACGTATCCTGAATCTTGTGTTATTATAGCTTTGCCTGATGATACGACTCAACAAGGGCATTTATATCAATTGGAAAAAGAGCTGAGGCTGAGAGGGGTTAAAAATAAAATTCAATATGAATCTCAAGGGATTAACACGTATTGGCAGGTTCATAATATAGCTCAGATGATAGATAAAGAGGCTTCTGTGTTAATTGTTAATTTACCCGAGTTGATTTATAGAAGTGCGAAATGTTTTGAACAACATCATTTTAAAAAAATATATACATGGGCTGTGTACGAAAACAACCTTAATGAAGATTTGTTGTATAAAAAATCTTCTAATAGTTTGAATACTATGATAGAAGAACAACATCAATTAAGGTATCAAGTTTGGAATCATTTGAAATATGAACTGAATTTGCTTCGGGAATATATGGCGATAACCTATTATTATTTAAACAATTGGATTTAAAGATGAATTATAAAATTATTTTATTTATACTTTCACGTCTTCTTTTTATAGAGGGCTTTGTGATTATTATTTCAGGGTTAATCAGCTATTTTTATGGCGATACCGATATGATGTATTTTATGGAAAGTGCAGCCTTGTGTTTTTCTATAGGGGTGCTTTCTTATCCTTTTTTGAGGAAAATAAATAAGAATTTAGGTAAAAAGGAAAGTTATTTAGTCGTTAGTTTAACTTGGGTAACGTTTTCTCTGTTTGGAGCACTGCCTTTTTATTTAAGTGGGGCAATCCCTTCTTTTACTAATGCTTTTTTTGAAACCATGTCCGGATTTACGACTACCGGAGCTTCTATTTTGGATGATATAGAAGCTTTATCGCATGGGCTTTTGTTTTGGCGTTCTATCACTCAGTGGTTAGGAGGAATGGGAATGATTGTTTTAGGAGTAGCTATCTTACCTTTGTTGGGGATAGGAGGAATGCAGTTGTTTGTAGCGGAAGTGCCGGGTCCTACTCCCGATAAATTACACCCTCGTATAAAGGGCACTGCTTTAAGACTTTGGGGTATTTATATTTTGTTTACTGTGATAGAAACTATTTTGTTGGTTTTAGGAGGAATGACATGGTTTGATGCTGTTAATCATTCTTTTACAACTATGGCAACGGGAGGATATTCTACTAAGCAGTTGAGTGTTGCTTATTATACTTCTCCTTACATCCAGTATGTGATTAGTTTATTTATGTTTATTGCAGGAATGAACTTTACTTTGTCCTTTTTTGCCTTGAAGTTGAATGTTAAAAAACTGATTTATAATGAAGAGTTTAAATGGTATTTCTTAATTACCGTTATAACCACATTAGTATTAAGTATTTTCCTTTATTTTAATTATGAAAATAATGGACAGTTTGAACCTGTTTTCCGTTCTGTTTTATTCCAAGTAATATCCATAGTGACGACTACCGGTTATGCGACTTACGATTATACCTTATGGCCTTATTTTGCGGTGTTCATTATGTTTATACTAATGTTTGTGGGAGGTTCGGCCGGTTCTACCGGAGGAGGTCCTAAAGTGATGCGTGTCTTGGTTTTAATAAAAAACTCTTATTTTGAATTTAGACGTATTTTACACCCTAAAGGGGTTATTCCTGTACGTTATAATAAGCGCGCGATTGACACCAAAACAATTGCCACCATACAGGCTTTTTTTGTGGTTTATGTACTGACTTTCTTAGGCGGTTCTATTGCTATGTCTTTGTTTGGTTTAGACACGGATACAGCCATGGGTTCTGTGATTGCTTGTTTGGGAAATATTGGTCCCGGTATAGGAGAAGTCGGCCCTTCTAATAACTTTTTATTTATTCCTGATGGCGGAAAATGGTTGCTTTCTTTCTTGATGATGATAGGGCGCTTGGAGCTGTTTACTGTTTTAGTTTTATTTACGCCTTTTTATTGGAAGAAATAATACACCTTTAAAAATTAATTTATGATAAAAGAATTACAGCTTAGTTTAACACCTGAGCAAGCCTTTAAGATTCAAGAAGACAAAGCTTTTGTATCACAACAACTGTCTTGTTCTGAAGAAGAAATACAATGTATTGAAGTTTTACGTAAGTCAATAGATGCGCGTAACCGAAAAGTAAAGATAAATGTTCGTTTGGCAGTTTATATTAATGAAATGCCGGTCGATGATAGTACCCAATATGATTATAAAGATGTTAGTCAGGCACCTGCTGTTATTGTTGTAGGTGCAGGCCCTGCCGGTTTGTTTGCGGCATTACGATTAATAGAACGCGGTTTTAAACCCATTATTTTAGAGAGGGGAAAGTGTGTAAAAGAGCGTAAGCGTGATTTGGCTAAGATAAATAGAGAGCATATTGTTGATCCTGATTCTAATTATGCTTTTGGAGAGGGAGGTGCAGGAACTTTCTCTGATGGGAAATTATACACTCGTTCTAAGAAAAGAGGGAATGTAAAACGTATTTTAGACCTTTTAGTTTTGCATGGCGCTGACCCTAATATTATGGTTGATACGCATCCGCATATAGGAACGAATAAGTTGCCCAGAATTATTCAGTCTATACGAGAGACCATTGTGAAATATGGAGGAGAAGTTCATTTTAATCATCGAGTGGATAACTTCATTATAGACGGAGACTGTATAAAAGGGGTATGTGTTGGAGAAAAAGAATTTTTAGGGCAAAGTGTGATTTTGGCTACAGGGCATTCTGCTCGTGATATTTATTACTTGATGCAGGACAAAGGCTTGTATTTGGAAGCGAAAGACTTTGCGATGGGCGTACGTGTAGAGCATCCTCAACATCTGATAGATAGTATTCAGTATTCTTGTGAAGCCAGAGATGAATATTTGCCGGCAGCGGCTTACAGTGTGGTAACACAGGTCGAAAATAGAGGTGTTTATTCTTTTTGTATGTGTCCGGGAGGTTTTATTGTGCCGGCAGCAACACAGCCTAATCAAATTGTAGTTAATGGAATGTCGCCTTCTTTACGAAATTCAAAATATGCCAATTCCGGAGTGGTGGTTCAAATTCTTCAAGAAGATTTAAAAGAATATCAGCAATATGGGATATTAGCAGGCTTGAAGTTTCAAGAGGAATTGGAGCATTTAGCTTATATTAACGGTGGAGGAGGACAGGTGGCTCCTGCACAAAGATTAATTGATTTTACTAAAAATAAATTGTCGAAGAGCTTGCCTAAAACATCTTATCACCCGGGGGTAGTTTCTTCCCCTTTGCACTTTTGGTTGCCTGAGCATATTGGAGAGCGTTTGAAAAAAGCGTTTAAGATTTTTGGACAGAAAATGCCAAAATACTTGACTAATGATGCTATTATTATAGGGGTGGAGTCACGTACATCTTCACCGGTTCGTATTAAAAGAGACAAAGAGAATTTACATCATATAGAAATAAAAAACCTTTATCCTAGTGGAGAGGGAGCCGGTTATGCCGGAGGTATCGTGTCTGCAGCTATAGACGGAGAGCGTGTAGCAGAAAAAGTGTAATTTTCTTAGAGTAGCTAATCAGCTGTTAGAAGTTGGTTTTGAAGAGGCTTTGGTGTATTTGAATTTATAGTTATCTTTGTATTCATAATGAAATTTAAATATTATTTAGGCATATGGTTATTGGGGAGTTTCTTTATTTTGAGTTGTCAGAATAAGGAACACCGCTTGGATAATAAGATATTTAAGTTTAATATAGTTTGCAGGGATTCTTTGATTAGAATTCATCAGAAAAGTAAGATACGACTTTTTGACCAAACGGATTCTAATGTGGTTTCTTATAAGGGAACTATAGAACGGCGAGGAGGTGGTTCTATTTCTCTTCCTAAATATTCTTATGAAATAGATTTGAAAAAAGATGTGGCTTTAGCCGGTCTTCCTAAAGATGATGACTGGATTTTAAATGCTACTTATATTGATAAAACTTTTCTTAGGCATATACTTTGTTATGAGTTGTTTTCTTTGATGAATCCTAACAATATCGTAGCTCAGCATAGATATGTGCAGTTGGAAATTAACGGTAAGTATGAAGGGCTTTATATTTTAATGGAAAAACTGGATAAATCGAGTTTGAAAATTAAGAAATCAGATGAATTAGCTGTTATTTTTAAGGAGCCTCATTTGTTCAGAACATCTTATGAGGGAATTATTCCTCAACGTCCTTATAATTTTCATCAGCAAACTTATCCCGATATAGATGATAATGACAAGACAGCAACGGCAGAGGATATTCGTCATTTTATATTGAAGGCTTCTGATGAAGATTTTTCCGGAAAAATTAAAGATATATTTGATATAGAAAATATAATTGACTGGCATTTGTTGCTTTTAATGAGTAATAATTCTGATGGGATATTGAAGAATTTTTATCTTTATAAGCAAGATAATGAAACGCTTTTTAGAGTTGCGCCTTGGGATTATGACCATAGTTTTGGTAGAGACGGAGATAATGAATTGAATTTAGATGTTCATCCTGCTAATTTGGAGCGTTCTATTTTGTTTAAACGTTTATTGACTTTTAAGTGGTATAGAGAGCAATTAAAAGCAAAATGGTTGTATCTAAATGAAAAAGATATACTTAGTGTTGAGGGCTTGAAAAGAAGAATTACGGAAAAAAGCTTAGTCATTAAAGAAGCTGTTAAGAAAAATGCTACCAGATGGAGTACCGATAAAAATCATGTTTATTATGATAGTAATGCTTTTGATGCTGAAATAGACATTATGTTTCAGTTTATAGATATCAAACATCCTCGCTTGACTCAATACTTTGAAAATCTTTAGTTTGTAGTTGTTTTAAGGTGGTAATCTACACTTCTTTCATTATTAATGGTAAATATCTTTCATTTGTATTGGAAAATATCTTATATTTGCAATGGAAAATATTTAGAAGATGATAACACAACAAGTATTTAAGCAAGTTATAGATACGCAACAGCACAGTTTTTTAGAGAAAAAAACAGGTGTTGAGCGAGAAATATTGCATAATATTCCACAAGCAACAGGTTTTGCAAGTATTATTACAGGCATACGAAGATGTGGTAAAAGCACTTTGCAACTTCAATTAAGAAAGACTTTTTTTGAAGGAGAGGGCTTGTTTCTTAACTTTGAAGACCCACGCCTTGCCGGAATAGAAACCGCCGATTTAGAAAGACTTTACAAAGAAATCTTAGATAGAAAGACCAAAATCTTGTTTTTTGATGAGATTCAAATTGTTAAGAATTGGGAAATTTTTGTTAATCAGTTGTTGAGAGAAGGTTTCTTGGTGTATATAACAGGTTCTAATGCCTCTTTGTTGAGTAAAGAGTTAGGAACACATCTTACGGGAAGACATTTCTCAACAGAGTTATTTCCTTTTTCGTATAATGAGTTTTTGAAATTTAAAGGCTTGGAAAGTAATGAAGATTCATTTAAAGAATATACCCAAAAAGGAGGTATGCCGGATTATCTTCGTATCAATTACGATAAATACTTAAATGATTTGTTAGATGATATTTTGGTACGAGATATTGCTATTCGGCACAATATTCGAGATGTAAATTCCTTACGGCAATTAGCGGTTTATTTGTTGTCTAATGTCGGGAATTTAGCATCGGCAAATAAACTAAAAGGGATGTTTGGTATCAAATCAACTTCTACAATTTTAGATTATTTTTCGTATTTACAAGATGCTTATTTGGTAGAGTTGGTGTCGTTGTATGATTATTCTATAAAAAAGCAAATTCGTAATCCTCAGAAAATTTATGCTATAGATTTAGGAATTTATCATCAAAATAAAATTACATTTTCTCCTAATCAAGGGCATATTTTGGAGAATGCTGTTTATTTACATTTGCGCCGACAACAAAAGGAAATTTATTATTTTCAAGGTAAAGGTGAGTGTGATTTTGTGGTTACTCAAAAAGGGACTCCAGCAGAGTTATATCAAGTTTGTACAGAAGTTAATGACTTGAATATAGACAGAGAAGTTAATGGTCTGTTTGAAGCTATGACGTATTTTAGAAAGACAGAAGCGTATATCATTACGCAAAATCAAACAGATACTTTTAAGAAAGATGATTTAACGATACATCTAATGCCTGCTTGGGAGTGGATGAGGGATTAACTGTTACAAACCTCCAATAAAGATACTTAATGCTATTTGCTTGGCAACTTAAAAGTTAAAACTCCACATATTTTAGTTTTACCTCGCCATTGTCAATTTTGTCTAAGCATAATTCGCAAGCTTTTATAAAATCTTTAGCGAATTCTTCCACAACTAAACATAGGCGGTTTTTTTGTGTGCTTAAGTGTCGAACCGTTTTTTTAGGTTGTTCTATAATAAGAATATGTTGAGAGGGAAGTAAATTGTGAGCGGAATGATTTCTTAGGCTTTCAAAGAGAAAATTTTTCTTATTGACAAAAGCATATTGGTTAGGGAATAATTCATAAAGAGCAGACGCAAAGCGCACTTTCGATTGCGATTTAGCTCTAATCGGCTTTTTGTCTATAATGGCACCTAAAGTCTCAACCCCCAAAGAACAGTAAATTAATAAAGGGTAATATTGTTGGTGTTCCAGTAAGTTATTGACTTCTTTAATGAGAAATTTCTTTATAAAATCGGTGCTTTTCATTCTTGGTTGCTTTATGTTAAAATAAGGTGTTGTTTTCTTTCATATAATCGGTGTCTTCTAATAAGTTATCCGAAAAAGAAGCCTCTACTGCAAGAGTATCACAGCGCTCGTTTTCCGGAATATTATTATGACCTTTTACCCAGACTAAGTTCACTTGATGTTGCTGGTAGATGTTTAAAAAACGTTTCCATAAATCGGGGTTTTTCTTGCCTTTAAACCCTTTTTTTAGCCAGCTAAACACCCATTTTTTCTCCACAGCATCAACAACGTATCGAGAATCGCTGTATACTGTTACTTCACTATTAGGAATTTTTAAAGTTTCTAAAGCCACTATGACAGCTAACAGTTCCATACGATTGTTGGTGGTGTGTTGATATCCTTGCGATAATTCTTTTCTATGAACTCCTGATTTTAAAACAATACCATAACCTCCGGGACCCGGATTACCACGTGCAGCACCATCAGTGTAAATTTCTATCTTTGTTGCCATAGAGTAAAATAATGATTCTTTAAAAACCCTTTTCTGTAAAAAAGGTGTCGCTTCTAATATATTTGCACAAAAGTAAAATAAAAATATGGTTCAGCAAAGTTTATTAGCTTTCCTTGTTTTTGTTGTAATGTGTTGCTGTTTAGTTGTTTGTGAATCTTTTGTTGGCTACCTGATTGGACTTGAGTTGTTTATGTGTTGGGGAAATTTCGTGAAAAATAAGCGGTTAAAATACAAATATATACTTACCTTTGTAAGTTGAAACAATAGAATTTTCTTGATAGAAAAATAATATAAATATTTTAGAAATGAAAAATTTCGCTTTAATAGGTTTAGGAGGTTATATTGCTAATCGCCATTTGAGAGCTATATCAGATACAGGAAATCAGTTGGTTTCTGCTTTAGATAAAAATGACAGTGTAGGTATTATAGATAGCTTTTTTCCTAATGCTGATTTTTTTACAGAGTTTGAGCGTTTTGATAGACACATCAGCAAGATAAAGCAAACAGACAAAAAAATTGACTATGTGAGTATTTGTACTCCTAATTATTTGCACGATGCCCATATTCGTTTTGCTTTGAGGCAAGATGCTGATGCTATTTGTGAAAAACCATTGGTGCTTAATCCTTGGAATTTAGATGCTTTACAGAAAGAAGAAGAGGTAACGGGAAGACGTTTGTATAATATTCTTCAACTTAGATTACACCCCTCTATTATAGCCTTGAAAAAGCAAATAGAAGAAGGCCCTAAGGATAAAATATACGATTTAGATTTGACCTATATTACTTCAAGAGGACATTGGTATTTTGCTTCTTGGAAGGGCGATGCCGAAAAGTCAGGAGGTATAGCTACAAATATTGGTGTTCATTTTTATGATATGTTATCTTGGGTATTTGGTAAGGTAAAGAAGAATGTAGTTCATGTTTACGAGCCTAAACGTGCTTCCGGTTATTTGGAGTTGGAGCAAGCGCGAGTTCGTTGGTACCTTAGTGTGGATTATAATGCTATTCCTGAAGAAATAAGAGCTAAAGGAATGCGTACCTATCGTTCTATTTTAATGGAAGGCAATGAAATAGAATTCTCAGGTGGTTTTACCGATTTACATACAGAAAGTTATAAAGAAATATTAAAAGGCAAAGGTTTTGGTTTGCAAGAGGCCAGACAAAGTATAGAGATTGTGCATGATATCAGGACTTCTACTCCTGTAGGTTTAGTTGGTGATTATCATCCTTTTGCAAAGAAGCCGGTAGAATACCACCCTTTTAAAAAGAAATAATAATGTTGAGAAATAAAAAAATATTAATTACAGGAGGAGCCGGTTTTATTGGTTCTAATCTTACGGAACACTTTTTGGAGAAAGACAATCAAGTGATTTGCTTAGACAACTTGATTACCGGAAAAAAAGAAAATGTAGCTCCTTTCCTTGATAATGCTAATTACACTTTTGTAGAAGGGGACATTAGGGATTTTCAAACTTGCGAAAAAGTGGTTGAGGGGGTAGATTATGTGTTTCATCAAGCAGCACTAGGTTCTGTTCCAAGAAGTATAGATAATCCTCTTTTAAGCACTGATATTAATATTACAGGCTTTGTAAATGTTTTGTTTGCAGCGTATAAAGCCGGAGTGAAGCGTTTTATTTATGCGGCAAGTTCTTCAACTTATGGCGATAGCGCATCTCTGCCTAAGGTAGAGGATAAAATAGGGAAACCTTTATCGCCTTATGCCATTACCAAGTTTGTTAATGAATTGTATGCTGATAATTTTTCTAAAATATATGGTATAGAAACTATCGGTTTAAGGTATTTTAATGTATTTGGAAAAAATCAAGACCCTAATGGGGCTTATGCGGCCGTTATTCCTTTGTTTATTAAGCAGTTTATTCGTCATCAAGCGCCTACTATTAATGGAGATGGTTTACATTCAAGAGACTTCACTTATATTAAGAATGTGATTCAAATGAATGAGTTAGCTGCTACGACAGAAAACCCAAAGGCGATTAATCAGGTTTTTAATACAGCTTTTGGAGAAAACAATTCCTTAAATCAATTGACTGCTTTAATGAAGAAGTATCTTGCTAAATATGATGCTGAAATTGCCAATATAGAGTGTATTCACGGTGATGAAAGGCAGGGCGATATAAAGCACTCCTTAGCCTCTATTGATAAGGCAAAACAATTGTTGAATTATGCCCCTAAATATACTTTGGAAGATGGTTTGAAGGAGGCGATAGATTGGTATTGGCATAATTTGAAATAACTATTTTAAAGTTTAAAGGTCTGAAAAATGAAGGTATTTATTCCAAAGAATCATTTAAAAGAACGAACTTATATTGTTAAGGTTCTTTTAGGTGATTTTTTGGGTTTAGACTTTTCTATAGACTATCATTTTGAGGACTTTTATCTTATTCAAACCCAGCAAACATTTCTAAAGATAGAAGACCATTTCTTTTCTCAGCATACGGATTATCTTGACCAAAAAAATATTCCGGAGGCTGTTTTGTACTATCAAGGACAATTTTGCTTTAAGGATGACTTGCCTGTTATTTATGGGCTTCCGGAGGTTAATGTAATTTCGTCTCAAGAGATAGAGTGTAAAATAGATTTATTTGCGTCGTCGTTTTTTATGTTGACGCGTTGGGAGGAGGCTGTTGGGCAAGATAAGGACGAGCATCTTCGTTTTCAAGAAGAACGTAGCTTGGCAATTAGGGAAGGCTTTGAGCATAGAGCTATTGTTAATGAATATACAGAGTTGCTTTGGTCAATGCTACATCATTTAGACTGTTCTTTAGAAAGAAAAAAATACTCTTATCGGGTAGTTGCTACTCACGATGTGGATTATTTCAGACGTTATGACACAGTGAAAAAAGGCTTGAAAGCTTTCTTGGGCGATATTTTAAAAAGAAAAGACATCAAACAAGCTGTAGAGACTTGTAAACAGTTTTTTAAGTATCAAATTGATGGCAAAAATGACCCTTATGACACTTTTGATTATCTAATGGATGTCTCAGAAAAGTATGGTTTAAAATCTCATTTTTATTTTATGCCAACTTTTTTGAACGAAAAAGATGCGCGTTATGATATTCGTTCTTTTTTGGTACAGCAATGTATTCAGCAAATTTTTTATAGGAGGCATATTGTAGGGGTTCATGCCAGTTATTATTCGTATAATAACGAGGTATTATTTGGTCAAGAGTTATATCGTTTGAATAGCCCTAAGTTTTCTATAAAAGAGGGGCGACAGCATTATTTACGTTTTGAAAACCCTACTACTTGGCAGATATGGAACAATCGACAATTGAAGACAGATAGCTCTCTAGGGTACTATAATAGAGGTGGTTTTCGTTGCGGGTGTTGTTATGCTTTTCCTGTTTTCAATATAAAAACAAGGAAAACATTGAAGTTGAAAGAGCAGCCTCTTATTGCCATGGAGGGTGCTGTCGTAAGGCAATATCCCGAACCTGATTTATTTAAAGAAAATATGATTGCTTTGGCGAGAGAAACGAAATTGTATGAAGGACAGTTTGTTTTTTTATGGCACAACCATAATTTCTATACCAAAGAATGGAAGCCTTATGCAAAAGATTATGAGGATTTGGTAAATGCAATGGTTAATGTTGGATAGAACTTAAAATATAAAGGACTGTCCCAATCGAAGAATTCAACGTTTGGGACAGTTCTTTTGTAGCAATATTGTGCTGATTCTTTATTTCTGAATTTCTTTTGATAACTCTTCTTTATCAATAGGCACTACTCCGGAATGCTCACAGACTAAACCGCCTGCAATATTAGATATTTCAGCTACTTCTTTCATATCGCAACCTAAAGTTAATAGTAAGGTTGCAACACTGATAACGGTGTCTCCTGCACCTGATACATCGTTGATTTGTCGGAATTCAGCAGGGATGTGTTCGTAAGTATTGCCGTCTGTAATAAAAACGCCCAATTCAGACAGGGTAATAAACAAATATTGTAAAGAACGCTCTTTTATCATCACTTTGGCATAATCAAACATAGCCTGAATATCTGCTTTTAGGATTTCCAATTTTCCTCCCTCAACAAATTCCTTAAAATTAGGCTTAAATAAATTGACCTTAGTGTAAGCGTTATAGTTTTCTTTTTTAGGATCAACACTGATTATAATCCCTTTTTTGTTAGCTAATTCAGTGATTTTTTCTATTAAATAAGGCGTTAAACAACCTTTGTCGTAATCTTCAAAAATGATAGCTTCAATAGCTTCGCTTTCAACTAAATTCTGTATTCTTTCTAATAGCTCATTTTGAACTCCAGAACTGGTTTCGTAGGCTATTTCATCATCTATTCTTAAAAGTTGTTGCCCTCGGCTAATGATTCTCGTTTTTTTAGTTGTTTTTCTTTCTTTAGACTGAATCATTCCCTTGGTGGAAAGTTCGTTCTTTTGCAGTAATGAGTAAAAAATATCACCATTATTGTCGTTACCCACTACGGAGCAAATGATAGGGCAAGCGCCTAAAGATTTTAAATTGAGAGCTACATTGGCAGCTCCTCCTAATCGATTCTCTTGCTTGCTGACAGACACAATGGGTACCGGAGCTTCCGGAGAAATTCTGTTGGTGCTACCCCATGAATAACTGTCAATCATCACATCGCCGACTACTATTATTTTTTGTCCCTGAATGCGATTTAATATGCTATTACTCGATTTCATTATTTATATTATTAAATTATTTCTATCTGCATCTAACTTTATAAGAATAAATAAGAGCAAGGTAAATGCCCAAAAAGAAGAGCCTCCATAACTGAAAAAAGGTAAAGGAATACCAATTACAGGTGCTAAACCGATGGTCATTCCTATATTGATAGCAATATGAAAGAAAAATATAGAAGCTACTCCATAGGCGTATATTCTTGAAAATTTTGCTTTCTGACGTTCTGCAATTATTATTATCCTTATAAGAAAGAACAAAAATAATAAAATTATTGCAGATGCACCAAGAAAACCCCATTCTTCTCCAACAGTACAGAAAATAAAATCGGTGGTTTGTTCGGGAACAAAATTAAATTTAGTTTGAGTACCTTGTAAAAAACCTTTGCCCGTAACCCCTCCGGAACCAATGGCTATTAACGATTGATTGACATTGTAGCCTGCGCCTAAAGGGTCAAATTCTATTCCTAATAAATTATTAATGCGGTCTCGTTGATGTTGTATCAAAATAGAATTGAATACATAATCAACCGAAAAGACAAATAATAGACTTAGAACAGAAGATAAAACAAAGAGGTATAGGCTTTTGATGTTTTTTCTGAAAGATAGTTCCAGAAGGTAAAGACTACTTATCAAAAAAGGCATAAAGTAAAGGCTAAAAGCTGATAATTGGAGTTCAAAAAGGCTGTTGGAGGCATAAAAAAGAGAATATGTAAGTGTTAAAATACCTAAATAAATTAATCCTATTTTTTTATTAGGAAGGATATTCCATAATACCAAAAGACTAAGTAAAAGAACGCCTATTAAGGAAATATTAATTCCAAAAATTAAGGTGATGATGAATAAAACAACCATATAGGCTAATAAAACCAAGACAATTCCGGGTAGCCCCTCTCTATAAAGCACCAATATCAAAACGGAGTAAACCAAAGCAGAACCGGTGTCGTTTTGTAATAGAATGAGACCTGCAGGGAGTAGTATAACGGCTGCTAACAATAGCAGATGTTTCCATTTTGACAATTTAAAAGAATGTGAAGCCATTGTTTTTGCCATAGCCAGTAGGGTGGCGACTTTGGCAAATTCGGCAGGTTGTAAGCGAAATGCTCCTAATTCTATCCACGATTTAGCACCTTTTATTTCTTTTCCAAAGATTAAAACAGCCAATAGTAAAAGCATAAAAAATAAATAGGTGGGGTAAGCAAAATAAGCATAGACTCGGCTGTTTAAAATAAACACCCCGACTATGATAAACAAGCTTGCCATTATCCATATTAATTGCTTTCCGTGGCGCTGTGAAAAATCGAATATCGTATCTTGCTCAGGGTTATAAACTGAAGCATAGATATTAGACCAGCCTAAAAATACCAGTAAGAAATATAATCCTACCAAAATCCAATCTATTTGAGATATTATTTTAGTTTTCATTGTTAATTGGAAATGGTTGATAATTTAGAATACGTTGTTCTTTATAATGTTGAATGTCAGAAATATGCCTTTTCAGATATTTCTCTATCATTAAAGAAGCTATGGGGGCAGCCCAAACGCCTCCAAAACCGGCATTTTCAACATAAACAGCTAGAGCAATCTTAGGCTTGTCTTTAGGTGCAAAAGCAATAAAAACAGAATGGTCTTCGCCATGAGGGTTTTGCACTGTTCCTGTTTTCCCACAAACTTCTATATCGTTAATGCGAGCTAAACCTCCTGTGCCTTTTTCGGCATTTACGACATCCGACATGGCTTCTTGTACGACAGTAAACCAAGTGCTGTCTATACCTGTTTCTTTTCGATATAGACTGTCATATTGGATAGCTTGTCCGTTGATTTCTTTTGCGATATGGGGCAAAATATAATGACCTTTATTGGCAATAGTTGCTGCTAAGTTTGCCATTTGTAGAGGGGTAACCATTATTTCGCCTTGTCCAATGGCATTGGAGTAAATGTTGCTAAACGCCCATGCATTTTTTCCATAAACTTTGTCGTAATAATTGGTGTCAGGGATAGAACCTTTGTGGCAACCGGCTATATCAACGGCAGGGTAGTGCCCTAATCCAAAAGCATTAACATAATGTTTCCATTCGCTTAAGCCACTACGACTGTCCTTAAAACGATTGATGTCAGGATGTTGTTGAATAATGCCTTTGTACAAATAGTAAAAATAAGGGTTGCAAGAAAATTGTAATGCCTTTTTTACATTGCTGTTGTCCGGATGATTGTGACAGCCTATCAGTGTTTTGTCGCAAGGAAAAGCCGTTTGTTTTGTTATAGTTCCTTTTTGTAAGGCAATTAAAGCATTAATGATTTTAAAAATAGACCCCGGAGGATATTGTGCTAATTTAGCCCTGTTAAATAAAGGTTTCATAGGGTCTTGTTGTAATTTTTTGTAATAATGGGAACGCTCTCTACCTACCAAATCATTGGGTTTGTAAGAGGGGGCTGATATTAAGCTTAATATTTCTCCGGAAGAAGGTTCTATGGCAACTATACTGCCCTTTTTCCCTTTCATTAAATATTCTCCATAAGCTTGTAAATCTAAGTCTAAAGAGGTTATAATATTATGTCCTGCAACAGCTTTGGTGTCGTATTGTCCTTGTTTGTATTGTCCTTGTATGCTATTGTGAACATCTACTAAGTAGATTTTATTTCCTTTAGTGCCTCTTAATTGTTTTTCGTAGAATTGCTCTAAACCATTCATTCCTATATAGTCGCCGGATTGATAATAAGCATCTGCTTCTAAATGATGTCTTCCTACCTCACTGACGTAGCCCAGAATATGAGAAGCAACGGGTTCGGTGTAGGCTCTTGCCAATCGACTTTGAATGAAAAAACCGGGGAACATAAATAAATACTCTTGAAAATGAGCATAGGTTTCCCAAGAAATTTGCTTGACAATAACGGAAGGTTTGTAATAGGAATAATGTTGGGCTTTTTTCAGTTGTTTTCTGAAATGAGTAATGGGGACTTTCAGTAAATTACACAGCAGTAAAGTGTCAAAAGCCTTGATGCTTTGAGGAATGGCTTTTAAATCGTAAATAGGTTTGTTGTAAACCATTAAACGACCATTTCTGTCATAAATTAATCCTCGTGCAGGGTATTGCGTAACATGGCGTTGTGAATTGTTTTCTGCAGATAGTTTATATTTAGAACTAAATACTTGTATGCTCAATAAACGAATGATAAATACCAAAAAGACAAAGGCAAAAATAATACCTATTACCCATTTTCTGTTGATATATGGATTGCTTACTGCCATTTATCGACTAATTGAAAATAGTTGAATTAAATAAATAACCAGTAAAGTTATTAAGCTGCTTAAAAGAGTTTTCCAAATAATTAAAATAAAATTTAAGTGAGAAAAGTCTAAAATAGAGAAATATAACCAGTGAAACCCAACGGTTAGAATAGCCGAATAATAAATATACCACTTCCACCCTTGAGTACGAATGGTGGGGGCAGAACCGGGTAGGTAAGCATCGCGGTTTTGCATTAAACGAAGTACAGAGGGGCGTATAAATGCGATAAATACCAAACTAAAAGATAAAATACCGGGGGTATTCATAAAAATATCTACTGTTATCCCTAATAGGAATGCCAGTAATAAACTTAAAGTAGCAGGCGTGTCAAATGGTAAAGCTATCAAAAAATAGATGAGTATAATAGGATTCACAAAAGCGCTGACTTGAATATTATTCAAAATCAATACCTGTAAAAGTATTAAAGCGATAAATTGGATACTATATTTAATAAAATTAACCATATTGATAAATAATATAGACAGCCTTTGTCTCTAAATAAAGTTTTTTTGTGCTGATAATAAACTTGATATAAGTATTATAAGCCGGTTATGCGCTTAGTTCTTTTCTTTACAAAATGGGACTTTCGATACTAAAGTTGGCTTTTGTAAATAAAAGTGTATTTCGTTGCGAATGGCGCCTTTATAGCTATATCCTTAAAGTTTAATTCAAATAAAACCTTATTTGTCAGTTTTCAAAAGGAATGCAAAGTTAAGAAAAATACTAAAAAAGATTTCTATCTGCTTATTTTTATTTTGTTCTTATTGATGGTTTGAGGAAGTGATTAATTAGTAGAAACTTGTAAGATTTTAAAGTTGGTTTCTTAAAGTAAGTCTTGTTTTTTAACTTGTGACATTAGCATCCAAAAGTTTATAAAAAGCGACTTTATTTTGAATATAGAACTTATGGCTTTTAGCTATTAGTTTTTGGTTTTTAGCATTTTATCACTGGAAGATGTCTTGTTTGTGTCTAATAGGTTCTTAAACTTAAAATTTTTAAACTTACTAGCCTTAAAGAAGCTTAAAAGCTAAGGGCAAAAGGCTAATAGCTTTTAAATTAGCAATATACGTTTATCCTAAGTTGTTGAATTATGCTGTATTAAAAAACTTTCGGATGTGAGTGAACTTGTGAAACAAATATGGCAAGTATGACAATAATTCCTATAAAAAATACTTACATTTGCACTTCTTTTTAAATGGTCTGTTGGAAAACATAAACTTCTTATTTTAAAAATATTATAAAAGTTTAGTTTAGTCTGTTTAAAAGGAAAAACATTAAAAAAAGAAACATCAAGGTACATCATCTAAATCAAGTTTAGGCTTTATAATTAGGTGGTGTCAGTTAAATTACTACATCAATAAAATAAACAATGGGGCGAAAGAAGAAAAACAAGGTCATTGAAAATTTAGAGATTATTGACTTAGCGGCAGAGGGCAAGGCAATTGGAAAAGCAGACGGGAAAGTCATTTTTGTGCAAGGTGTGATTCCGGGAGATTGTGTTGACGTACAGCTTAGACGCGTTAAAAAAACGCATGCCGAAGGGGTGGTTTTAGCTATGCACCGTAAGTCCGAAGATAGAATTGAACCTCAATGTAGTCATTTTGGTGTTTGTGGCGGTTGTAAGTGGCAACAATTACCCTATGAAAAGCAAATCGCATTCAAAGAACGACAGGTAAAAGACCAGTTGGAGCGTATTGGTCATATTGATATAGAAGAGTTTGAACCTATTTTAGGCTCTAAAGAAATATACTATTATAGAAATAAATTAGAGTTTACTTTTTCTGATAAGCGTTGGCTTACAGAAGAGGAGGTAAAGTCCGATGCTGATTTGGGCGAACGAAGAGCTTTGGGATTTCATATCCCTCGTTTGTTTGATAAAATTATAGATATAGACCATTGCTATTTACAAGGTGGGTTATCTAATGATATCAGGAATTCGGTTCGAGATTTCTGCTTCAAAAACAACTATTCTTTCTTTAATATTAGGGAGCAATATGGTTTAATGCGTAACCTTATTATTAGGAATACTTTAGACAAACAATTAATGGTAATTGTTTCTTTCTACGAAAACGATAAGGAAAAGATTGAAGCAGTTATGAATCATTTAAAAACTTCATTTCCACAAATTACCTCTTTGTTGTATGTGGTCAATAGTAAGGCTAATGATACCATTTTAGACCAAGATATTGTTTGCTTTTCAGGAAAGGAATTTATGTTGGAAAGTATGGAAGATTTGAAGTTTAAGGTAGGAGCCAAATCTTTTTATCAAACAAATGCTTTGCAAGCTTACGAATTGTATAAAATAGTAAGGGAATACGCTCAATTAACAGGTAATGAGGTGGTTTATGATTTATATACCGGAACGGGAACCATTGCGCAGTTTGTAGCTAAACAGGCTAAAAAGGTTATTGGAATAGAGTATGTGGAAGCGGCGATAGAAGATGCAAAAGAGAATGCAGCTTTAAATGGTATTGAAAATGCCGATTTTTATGCCGGTGATATGAAAGCGGTTTTAACAGACGATTTTATAGCTAAAAATGGAAAGCCAGATGTGATGATAATCGACCCTCCGAGAGCCGGTATGCATCAAGATGTGGTGGATACTATTTTGAGAGCAAAGCCTTATCGTATTGTTTATGTTAGTTGTAATCCGGCTACACAGGCGCGTGACATTGCTTTGTTAGATGCCGATTATCGAACTCTAAAAGTCAGGGCAGTAGATATGTTCCCTCATACGCATCACGTAGAAAGCGTGGCTTTATTAGAAAGAAGAGAAAACTAATTTTGATAGAATTTTTTTAGAAAAGTTCTGAAATAAGCTTATTAAAAAGAATCAAGCTATAAAGAAAAAAAAGGGAAGCTTTAAAAACTTCCCTTTTTGTGATCCAGCCAGGATTCGAACCTGGGACCTACAGCTTAGAAGGCTGTTGCTCTATCCAGCTGAGCTACTAGACCATCCTTTTTTGTGTGTGCAAATATAAATACTTTTTTTTAAATCAAATATTTTTTTTGAAAAATAATAAGTGTGTTTATTTTATTGTTAATCAGTACGTTTTTTGTTTTTTCTTGCTTAATAATCATTTTTGTATTTCTTAATAAGCTTCTTTTAAAGCAAAATAGACTTTGAAAAAAGATAAATTTAAAGTCAAATTGAAACGAGTTATTAACAAAAAAGCTTAGTCTATTTTAGGGTATAACGCTTGTTTAACCTTTAGCTTTTCATTCTTGATTCTCAAACATTTGAAAAGCTTTAGGAAGATAGTTGATAATATCAGAAGCTATCAGAGAGGTTTGCCCTAAATTTTCACAAGCTTTATCAGCTGCAAGACCGTGAATGTAAACGCCTATTCTTAAGGCTTCAAAAGGCGTATAGCCTTGAGATAGTAAACCTAAAATGATGCCTGTAAGTACATCGCCGGAACCGGCTGTTGCCATTCCCGGATTGCCTGTTGAGTTAAAAAAGAATTCTTTTTGAGGGGTGACAATAATAGAATAAGCGCCTTTAATTAAAACATAAACCTGATGTTGAGAAGCCCATTCTGCTGTTTCTTGCATCCTCTCATAATGCGATGAGTAGCTTTTGCCGGTTAAACGTTCTAACTCTTTTAAGTGAGGGGTTAAGATACTATTAGGCGGTAAGTCTTTTTGTAATTCTTTATGTGAGGCTAAAATATTAATACCATCAGCATCTATTAGTAGAGCTTGCTTGATAGCCTTTGCTTTTTTGATTAAAATAGACACTTCTTCAACAGTTGTAACTTCACAACCTAAGCCACAACCAATGCCAATGCTTTTATAAAGTTTTGTTTGAATATTTTTAAGGGAAGATATGTTCTTTTTGATGCACATAGCTTCAGGTATAGTGGTGTTTATAATGGGGATTTGGGCAGAGGGTACCAAGCAAGATAACAAACCTAAACCACTGCGTAGTGCTGCTTTGGCGGATAGGATTGCAGCTCCCATTTTTTCTTCAGAACCACAGTGTAATAGGGAATGCCCCATTGTTCCTTTATGAGCAAAAATAGCTCGTTTCTTCCAGATTTTTTGGATATCCTTAGCTTCTGTAAAATAAAAGGGAGAAGCTGTTTGATTAATAAAATCAGGATGAATGCCTATGTCAAATACTTCAAAATGACCAACAAACGCTTCGTGCTCGGGAAAAAGAAAAGCTATTTTAGGGCAGTGAAAGCTTAAGGTGTAATCCGCTTTGATAACTGATGCGTATTCTTGTTCCAAATTTAATTGATTGTCTTCTGAAAACAATCCGCTGGGTATATCTATGGCGATGCGCTCGCTTTTGCATTGGTTGATAGTGTTAACAATTTTAGATAATCCCCCTGTTATTATTCTGTTGATTCCTGTTCCTAAGATAGCGTCTATTATTACATCATATTGGTCAGTGAAGGACTCGAAAGCTTTGATTTTTATTCCACATTCCTGTTTTAAGCGTTCTCGGTTAATTAAGAAATCAGGACTGTATGTTTTAAATAGCAGTGTGTCAAATACATCGACAGAATAGCCTTTTTGATGTAATAAGCGAGCGATAACTAAACCGTCTCCTCCTTGATTTCCGGAGCCAACTACAATGGCAAAAGTACTTGTTGTGTTGTAGTTGTTTTGAATTTGTTTAAAAGCTAAAGTAGCAGCTCTTTCCATTAAGTCAATGGATGCAATAGGCTCGTTTTTAATGGTATATTGGTCAGCTTCTCTTATTTGTTCAGTTGTGAAAAGTTTCATAGGCTTGATGTTTGTTAGTTCTTTTTAGTGTTTTCTTCTGAACTTTCAACTTTTAATATTCAGCCAAGTATTGTGTTTAGAATGAAAGTTTTTGTTTCTATGATATTTAAACACCTTTGTTTGGATAGTAATAATAAAGCAGAGGGGGCAGGTGTCGAACCTGCCACAGACAGTGTTATCTGCCTGTTACCGGTTTTGAAGACCGGACGAAACACCGGTTTCATCCCCTCTGTGAGTTTCTAGTTTGTACCCTTTTTCAGTCAAAAAGACTAGTGTAAAATAATTTTACTTCTCAGTATTTAAAGAAGTCTCTTGTTTTCTACTTGGTGGCTTTCAAGCTCAAAAGGTGTCACAAAAGTAATGTTTTTGAAAAAAACTACCAAGCCTAATTTTCTCTGCAGTTAATCTTTTAATGTTTGGAGTGTGTCTTGTTGAATATTTATTTGAGTTTTAATAAGCGTTCAGCTATTTGTACTGCATTAGTTGCAGCGCCCTTTCTTAAATTATCGGCTACTATCCACATATTGATAGTGTTTTCTTGAAATAAATCAGGACGTATTCTACCTACAAAAACCTCATCTTTGTCTTTAGCAGCGATAGGCATAGGGTAAATATTATTAAAAGGTTCGTCTAATAATTTCACGCCCTCTGTATCTCCAAGTAACTGACGAATTTTGTTCAAATCAATCGGCTTCTGAAATTCAACATTAACCGATTCGGAATGTCCGGCGCTGACAGGAACACGTACAGCTGTTGCCGATACAGAAATAGAAGAATCCTTTAGTATTTTATGTGTTTCGTTGACCAATTTCATTTCCTCTTTGGTGTATAAATTATCCAAAAATTGGTCGCAGTGAGGCAGGCAGTTTTTGTAAATAGGGTGGGGGTAGCAATTGGTCGGTGCCTCGCTTTTGTTCTTTTCGTCTTCGTACTGCTGAATGGCTTGATAACCGGAACCTGAAATAGACTGATAAGTCGAAACCACTATCCTTTTGATACCGTACTCTTGATGTAAAACAGCCAGTGGCATTAGCATTTGAATAGTAGAGCAGTTAGGATTAGCTATTATTTTTTGTTTTCCGTTAATGTCTTTTCCGTTAATTTCGGGGATAATTAAAGGGATATCCGGACTCATACGCCAAGCCGAAGAATTGTCTATTACAAAACAGTTTTTTTGCGCAAACAAAGGAGCGTATTGCTTTGATAGGCTTGCTCCTGCTGAAAAAATAGCAATATCAATGTCGGATAAAAGAGCTTGTCCTATATCGACTACTTGATGTTGTTCACCTTTGAATAAAAGGGTTTTCCCTACAGAGGATTTAGAAGCTACTAAAGTTAAGTTTTGAATAGGGAAATGGCGTTCTTCTAATACTTTTAAAATGGTTTGTCCTACCATCCCTGTAGCGCCTACTACTGCTATATTCATATAAGGTGTTTTTAAAATAGTTGAAAAAATAGGTTCTAATTTATATCAGGTATATATCTGGTTGATAATACCTTAAATTCTGTTCTTCGGTTGATTTGGTTTGCCTCTTCTTGTCGTTCGGTATCCTCTTTTCCTTGTTCTGTTTTTAAAGCGTCAATAAAGCTTTCGCTAAGCACATCTCCCTCTTTAAAAGAAGAGTTTTGCGCTAATTTAGAATTAACTGTTTGAGGCTGGCTTTCGCCGTATCCCATAGCAGAAAGTCGGTCTGCTTGTATATCTTTAGAAACCAAGAAATCAACCACGGATTGAGCGCGTTTTTGTGATAATACTTGGTTGGATGTTTCATCACCTATTTTGTCAGTGTGAGCGCCTAATTCTATGGTAATGTTAGGGTTGTCTTTTAAAATAGTAACCAATTTGCCAAGTTCCACTTTAGAACTATCAGTTAAAGTCCATTTTCCGAAGTCATAAAAAATATTGTCTAAGGCTATAGGTGCGCCTATAGGAGTCATTTTGATTTCTTGTTTAAAGGATTTACTGTCATCTAAATCCATCGTATTTACTTCTCCTTTGGCATTAAGGTAACCTTCTTTTTTCACTACAAAAACATATTCAACATCCTTTTTCAAAGCATATTTAAAGCGTCCTTCTTCTCCGGTTTGTAGAATCATTTCTGAGCCGTCATCTCCGTAAATTTCAACATTGGCTTCTTGAATATATTCTTCGGTATTAATATCAGCTATAATTCCAGTTAGAGAAAAGACCATTTTAGGTAAGTTGAAACTGTAAATATCATCAGACCCACGAGATTTGATGATCAACTCATCGCCTTCTTTGTCTTTTAATTCCGTTAATTTTCTTGATGAAGAAAACATTCCCGATTCTTTCCCTTTTTTAAACGTAATAGCAAAGTCGTCCGCAGAAGAATTGATAGGGTATTTCATATTATAAACCGTCCAAGATTCCCCTTTAGGAATGGCTCGGAAAATATCTAATTGCCCCATTCCGGGATGATAGTCGGAAGAAAAATATAGCATTCCGTTGTCTCTTATGTAGGGGTAAAGCTCGTTGCCGGGCGTGTTAATTTCGCTACCCATATTAATAGGCTGTCCAAACTCCTCGCCAACACTTTTACGCTCTACTTTCCAAATATCTTTTCCTCCCATTCCTCCGGGCATATCTGAGGCAAAATACAAGGTTAGTCCATCTTTAGAAATAGAGGGTTGTCCTACAGAAATACTGTCCGGTACAATGGGTAAATATTTAGCTGAAGAAAAATACTCTCCGGGTTGTCGCTGGGCTTCAAAAATACTACATCCTAAATATTCTCCTTTGATAATTTTACAACGTGTAAAATACATTGTGGTGTAATCTGACGAGAAAGATGGCGAACCATCGTCGTATTTAGAGTTAATTGTGTCGTTTAAAGCCGCTAAATCTTCCCATTTCCCTGCTCTGTTTTGGTAAATTTCAAAAATACTGGTATAATATTGTCCGGTTACTTTTGATATGCGGTTAGCCGTTTTTTTTCTTTTTCGGGCAGAAGTAAAAACGACCTCTGTTCCTGATTCGTTACCATAGGTGGCTCCAAAATCACTATTTCTACTGTTCAATTTTTTTAAGTTCTCAATTTGGTATCGAGTAGGCGACTTCATCCATTTTACCGAAGCCACGCACGAACGGTAGCCCAATTGTGCTAAACTGTCATTGGGCGATTTTTCTAAGAATAATTTAAATTGAGGAAGTGCTTCTTCGTATTTCATTGTTGCTTGCAACATACTTGCGTAGTAAAAAATAGCTTTTGGGTCTTGGTAGCCTTTTTTGATAGCATTCTTATAACGAAGTGCAGCGCGCTTATATTTAAGTGTTTTTCTGTAAATTTCGGCTTCTTGAAAACGAATATAAGCTTTTTCCTGTTTAGATTCGGCTTTGCTGTAGGCTGCTTTATACAATTCTAGTGCTTTAAGCAGTTCATTCGTTTCGTAAACTTGGTCAGCCTTTAAAGTTTTGGATGTTTTTTTGAAATCTTGACCAAAACTAATTAAAGTAAAAAATATTAATATAATGCTTAACGCTAATTTGTTCATATAAACAATACTTATTCTGTTGTCGAATGATGTTGAATATGAGTATGTGCTTCTTTTTTCAAAAAAGCTAACTCAATATTGCAATTTGCAAAGTTATAAAATATTTTTTTCTAACGTTTTTTAATTACAAATATTATCTAAAGGAAGATGTTTTCTTTTTGATTGAATTACAATTTAGAATTAAATACATAATATACGTTTGTTGTATATGTAAAAATGATAAAAAAAGAAATAATGAAAAAGAAAAAGAATTGAAAGCAATAGGGTGTAAAAGATTTGGTTTTTTGTAGTTATTGTTTTTGTTTTGTAAAATATTTGTTTTTAGTCTGTTACGTTTGTGATAAAAACATACTTTTTTGTTTTTAGATTTGCTTTTAAATATCTAAATTTATGAGATATTATATATAAGAATCACATATTTATTAATTAAAATTGTATTAGTATGAAACATTTAAACATTAGATGGTTGTTGTCTTTATTTCTGATAACGACCTTAACACTTCAATCTTGGTCGCAAGAGCAGACCTACCTCACTGAGGGATTTGAAGGCACCACTTTCCCGCCAACCGGTTGGAATGTTTTCCATAATGGAGGTGGAAACGATTGGCAAAGACAAACTAGCTCTTCTGGTGTTTCAGAAGGAAGTGCTTCTATGAGCTATAGATGGAATTCCTCAAATGCAGCTGATGCTTGGGCGTTTGCTTCCGGTATAAGCCTTGAGCAAGGAGATGTTATTGAAATCTTTTTTGATTATAAAGCGAGCTCTTCTTATTCCGAGAAATTACAAGTAGCGATAGGTACGACTAATAACACCTCTGAGGGGCTAACTAGTTTATGGGATCAAACCTTGAATAACAGCTCGTTTATAACTAAGCGTTTAGAGTATGAGGTACCCGTTACCGGAACCTATTATGTGGCTTGGAATTGTCATTCCGATGCAGATAAGTACTATCTTTATGTAGATAATATTATTATTAAAGAGAGACCAAGTTGTTATAAACCTACTGGTTTAGAGGTTAGTAAAGTGGATAATAACAGTGCTCTTGTGGACTGGAACAAGAGTATAGATAACGAATCTCAAAGTACTGTTGAGTACGGTGAGGCCGGTTTTACTTTAGGAACAGGTACACAGGTGGTAGTTGATGATACTACAGGAGTAGTTATTTCCGGACTAAGTGCTTCTACTGATTATGAGGCTTATGTTCGAGCTGATTGTTCAGATACAGAACATTCTGAGTGGATAGGACCAATCGCTTTTTCTACAGCTTGCGATCCTATAGATGATTTCTCAGAAAATATTCAAACGGCTAATGTGCCTGCACTACCCGATTGCTGGAATGTTTTAGTAGATGGTTCAAGTAAGTATGTAAAAACGGTAGAAGAGGGAAATAATAAGTATGTTGAGATTAAAGGTTCAACATCTTCTTATGGAGCTGCTGCTTTTATTTCTCCTATTATAAATAATTTAAAAGCCAATACTTCTACTAAACGTATGACTTTTAAGTTGAATAACAAAAGTGCAGAATGTTATTTCGGAGTAATGTCTGATAGAGGCGATCAAGAAACTTTTACGAAGTTGTTAGAAATACCTTCTTCTTCTCAAGATGCTTTTTTGTATCATGAGGTTCTTTTTACAGAGGAGCAGATTGCCTTGATAGAAGATGATGATAAATATTTTGCTTTTACTACACCGGATTATAGTGGTATAATAAAAGTAGATGATATTGTTTGGGAAGATTTGCCTACCTGTATGCACCCTACTAATACAAAAATAATAGATATATCTCATAATACAGCTACATTAAAATGGGAAAACTTGACTTCAGTTGACCATTGGGATGTAAAAGTGATAAAAGACGGTCAAGCAATGGCTGATGCTATTTCCTTTGAGAATATAGATGCTAATCCTTTTGTGGCTACAGGGCTACAGCCTCAAGACACCTTCCGTTTTGTAGTGAGAGCGCGTTGTACAGCTAATGATATTAGTGAGTGGACACAGCCTTCTATTACTTTTATAACAGAATGTGAGCCACAAGCAGCAATATATACTCAGGATTTTAACGCGCAGGAAGAAGGAACTTTGCCGGAATGTTGGTCTTTTGTTAGAAATTCATCTGCTAGTTCTGCTGCAAACGCAAAAGTGGTGGCTAATAAGGGTTTTGATAATACCAATGCTGTGGATATTTATAATAGTTCTACTACTTCTAATAATGCTAAAATTCTTTTAGTATCACCTCCTTTGGAGCATCTAACAGATAACACTTATCAGTTGCGTATAATGATTAAGAATAATGCTAATCTGTCTATAGGAACAATGCTTCATAAGGATAGTCTTTCATCTTTCCATTCTGTAATGAATATAGATGCGCAAACCAATGCAGAATATGTAGAACGTGTAATTACTTTCGAGAATATTCCTGAAGAACATAAGTATATTGCTTTTAGACATATAGGAACAGAAGATTACAAACATATTTATTTAGATAATTTTATTTGGGAACCTATCCCTGCTTGTCCTATGCCTTTAGGGCTTGAGCAAACAGATGCAAATGGTAATAGTGTAAGTTTAGTATGGACAGCTTCAGAGGGAGCTGCTTCTTATGAGTTAGATTATGCTGTTGAAGGAACTGATTTAGATGGAACTCCTGAAGTAGAGGGAATAACAGATGTAAATACAATTGTATCTTCTTTACAATCACAAACTTTTTATACCGTTTCGCTGCGAGCTCGATGTTCTGATACAGAGGTTAGTGATTGGTCAACTCCTATCAGTGTAAGAACCGGATGTAGTAGTTTTGAAGATATATTAAAAACAACTTTTGAAGGTGTAGAAAAACCTAATTTGCCGGAGTGTTGGTCTAAAATCATTTTTGGTCCGTCAGGAAACACTATGGCGGTAAAAACATTGGGGTCTTCTAATCAGCGTGTTGTTTTAGATAATAAGACTTTTGCATCGCCTGTCTTGGGTTTGGGATTAGTTTCTCCTGAATTGTCCAATTTGCAAGCCGGTACACATATCTTGCGTTTCAAAATTGAAAATAAAAATATTGCTTTAGGTATAGGAGTGATGAGCGATTTAGAAAATCTTTCTACTTATGTGGCTTTGGATACGATTCCTGCAGCTTCTAATAGTTTGGTTAGAGATACTTCTATAGTCTTGAATACAGCTAATATTACTGCAGACCACAAGTATATTGTTTTTAGACATACCATGACATCAGCTAATAAAAAGATTTATTTAGATAATATTTCTTGGCGAGAAAATACAGGTTGTGCTTATGCTACAGGTTTTGAAGTAAGTGCTATTGGTTATACTGAAGCTACTATTTCTTGGAACCCTAAAGATGGGGCTACTTTTGATGTAGAAGTAGTGCCTGCTGGTACTGATTTTACAGGAACAGCTACTCAAACAGCTATTACTGATACTTTCTTTGTAGCTACTAATTTATCCATTGGAACAGCTTATAAATATCAAGTAAAGACCCATTGTTCTTCTACTTCAGTGAGCTTGTGGGAATCGGCAGAAGCAGGTTTCCAAACCAAGAAAATAGGTAGCGACTGTACTATGCCTAAAGAAGTGGTTCTGACAGATAATGTATATGAAGATTTAGCTCAAACCACAGGAGGAATGCTTGATAGTGTGAACGGAACTTTCTTGAATAATTATGATAATGGACCTGATGTGCTTTACCGATTAACTGTTGCACAAAAGGCTGTTTATAATTTTACTTTAGACCCTAAAACAACTAAATATAGTAGTTTATCTGTTTTTAGTGGTTGCCCTAATGCTGATAACGGAATGGTTCATACAGCTTTAAATTCAAGTGCAACTGTTAGGAAGATAGAAGATTATGTGTTGGAACAGGGTACTTATTTTGTAGTGGTAGATACTTGGTCTCCAAACCCTGATAGTATTACAGAATACGATTTGACTATAGAAAAGGTAGCTTGTCCTAAACCGTTTAATTTGTCTGTAGCCAATGTGTTAAATAATACTGCTACATTAGAATGGGAGTATGTCGATAATACCAATTGGGATATTAAGTATGCTTTGTCTAGTGAGGGTGAACCAACAGATGTGAGCGTGAATGATGTAACGGAAATTCCTTATACGTTAAGTGGTTTACAGCCTGATTCAGAATACAAAGTTTGGTTAAGAGCAGACTGTGGTTCTAATGATATAGATACGACCGATTGGGTAGGGCCTGTAACTTTCACAACTTATCCTGATTGTCCGTTGCCTACAGGTGTTGAATTGATGCCTTTCACTGATAGGCTTGAAGTAAGTTGGAATGGCTATTTTGCAACCCATTGGGATATTGTAGTTGGAGAAGAAGGTTTTGTCTTTGACGAAAACACTCCTATAACATTAAATGATGTTGCTAATGCAGAGGCTACTATTTCTAATTTACAAGCCGGTACTAATTATAGCTTGTATTTAAGAGCAGATTGTGGTCAAAATAATATAGACACAACTGTCTGGAAAGGACCTTTTAATTTTACTACTTTGCAAGCAGAGGGAGATGCTTGTTATCACCCAATAGAAATTAATTTCCCTGCTGACTTTACCAACGATAGGTATGAGGCAAATAATCAGAGTACAACGAATACCGGTAACAACGAAAGTTACACTTGTTTATATTCTTATGATGATGGAAATGATATTTTCTATAAATTCAATGTTACACAAGCAGGGTTGTTTGATATTATAGTTGATCCGGGACCAACTACTAAAACAGCTGTTTTATTGACTTCTACTTGTGATTCTTTAAATAACTGTATTGCTAAACATACGGAAAGTACATCGGATCCACATGGTATTGCAATGCAATATTTAGAAGAGGGAGAGTATTTGATAATGGTAGATAAGAGTAGGGCTAGCAATAGTAATGCGGATATTCCTAATTTCCAATTGGCTATTGAATATTACGCTTGTCCAGACCCAACTAATGTTGAATTTACAGATACAACTACAACCTCTTTTACTCTTGATTGGTGGGATTTAAATGCTGGTACTTATGATATAGCAGTATTGCATCACCCTTCTGAAGCACCTGCTACAGGAACAGAAACAGCTTTTACAGATAAACCTAAGGTTGTTTCAGGTTTGTTGCCTGCACATACTTATGATGTGTATCTAAAAGCTAACTGTACTTCTGATAGTAGTTCTTTTGCAGGTCCTTTTACAATGACAACCAAGACCGCTTGTGATAAGGTAATGGGGCTAGAAACAGGAGACATAACAGCTTCAACGGTTATGTTGAAATGGGATAAAATAGAAGGTGCTTCTTATGAGATAGCTATCAGTTCAGAAGATGACTTTGTACCTGATGGGTTTGGGTCTTATATCGCTGTTAATGATACTTTTAAGTTGGTAAATGGTTTAGAAAGTAGTACGAATTACAAAGTATATGTGAGGAGTATTTGTGGAGGAAATAATTATGGAATGTGGTCAAGCTCTACTAGTTTTGTAACAGATTGTGACGCATTTGTTGATTTAGATGAGAATTTCAATAATTTCCTTCCTGATTGTTGGAAGAAGAGACAAGGTGTGTTAGCTGAGACAGTCAACTTTACATCAAGCACTTCCATTTGGAGCAGTGATACTTATTTAAATGTGTTAGATACATCTTCACATTGTGCTAAGCTTAATATTTATGGAGATGACAGATACAATTGGTTAATAACTCCTCCAATAGATTTAGGCTCAGGGACACCTAAACAATTAGAGTTTGATTTAGGACTAACTAAATATAATAATACTATACCTGTTTCAGGAGAGTGTTTAGATGATAAGTTTGCTGTGGTGATTTCTACAGATGGTGGTTTGACTTGGTCTTCAGCTAATACCTTACGCCTTTGGGATAATCAAGGCAGTCCAAATGTATATAATAATATTTCGAATCAAGGAGAGCATATTATTATTTATTTGGAGGATTATACCGGTCTTGTAAAGATAGGTTTTTATGGTGAGTCAAGCATTAGTTTAACTGGCGACGATAACGATTTGTTTATTGATAATGTAAAAATCTCTGATGCGCCTTCATGTTTAACACCTTCCAGTTTAAATACGCAAGACTTAACGAATTCTTCTGTTAATTTGGATTTTGAGGGTATAGAAAATGGCACTTGGGATATCAAGTGGGTAGAGGTAGCAGAGGATCCGGATGAAACAGTGGAACCAACAGAGCCTATGGCAAATAATGTTACAACTAAACCTTACTTGATAGATAACTTGACAGCAGAGACAACTTATAGGGTATGGGTAAGGACAGATTGTACACCAACAGAAAATAATACCAATGTGAGCCCTTGGAGTACTCCAATTGAGTTTACAACTTACTCTGCTTGTCCTGCTCCTACTAATGTGCAAGTAGAAGCACCAAGTACTACGGCAGATATTCAATGGGATGGTTTCTTTGTTGATAATTGGGATATAGCTTATGGAGAAGATGGGTTCACCCCATCTGCAACACCTACTATTGATGATATTGCAGATACTGAATATACCATTCAAGATTTAGAGCCTAATACAGAGTATGATCTTTATTTGAGAGCTGATTGTGGGCAAAATAATGTAGATACCAGTGTTTGGGTAGGTCCTTTTAACTTTACAACAGGCTGTGGTGTTTATACTAGTTTAAATGAGAACTTTAATCATTTTCTTCCAACTTGTTGGGAGAATAAAAACGGCTTGTTAGAAGAAACAACAAATCTTGTTTCAGGTTCTTCTTGGATGTCGAAGCCTTACTTAAACTCAACAGATACTTCTTTGCATTCTGCTAAGGTAAATATTTGGGGAGCGAGTAAAAAGGCATGGTTGATAACACCTCTTATTGATTTAGGTTCGGGAACAATCAAACAATTAGAGTTTGATTTAGGACTAACTAAGTATGGCGATACTATACCTGCTTCCGGAACTTGTACGGATGATAAATTTGCTGTGGTTATTTCTACAGATGGAGGGGAGACCTGGTCATCAGCTAATACCCTACGTCTTTGGGATAATCAGGGAAGTCCATATGTGTATAATAATATTTCGAATGACGGAGAGCATATCGCTATTTATTTGCAGGGCTATACAGGTCTTGTAAAGATAGCTTTCTATGGAGAATCTACAGTGGGTAGTAATGGAGATAATGATTTGTTTATTGATAATGTAAAAATCTCTGATGCTCCATCTTGCTTGCCTGTAATTTTGTCGGAAGTTGAAGCTATTACTAGCAGTGGAGCAACCATTAAGTGGAATACAATGGCTTCTCAGTCGCAATGGGAGGTTCAGTATGGAGAAGTAGGCTTTGATATAGAAAATAATGCCGGACAAACACTTACTGTTGATGACAGTAGTCAGGTATTAACAGGCTTATCTTCTAATACAATGTATGATGTGTATGTAAGAGCGGTATGTTCTGCAGATGAGTCTTCTCCTTGGGAATCTATTTCATTTAGAACATTAAATGATTCTACTGATTTTATAAGTTTTACTCATGCTAATCAGGTAACGCCTGCGACTATTGATTTAGAAAATCATACCATTGCCTTAACAGTTGGTTTTGGAACAGAGTTGCTTTATTTTGCACCTTCTTTTGAAGTATCGGAGGGTGCGAGTGTAAAAATAGGAACTCAAGAGCAGGTTAGTGGAACGTCCATTGTTGATTTTTCTAATCCGGTAACCTATACGATTACAGCAGAAGATGGTGTTACTACTCAGAATTGGGTGGTTACAGTAACAGAGGCGCCTGTGGCAACAGAGACAGACTTCTTAACATTCAGTATGGAGGAGCAAACAGGCGATGCTGTGATAGACGCAACAGCTCATACCATTGCTGTAGAGGTTAATTGGTTGGCTAATTTGACCAACTTAAAGCCTACTTTTACCTTATCGTATGGAGCTATAGCTAAGGTAGATGGTCTTACTCAAACTTCGGGTACAAGTGCTAATGATTTTACTAACCCTGTGACTTATCAGATTACAGCAGAAGATGGTACAACAACTCAAGATTGGGTAGTTACCGTTACACAAGGAGCCGTTCCTCAAGGAGCGCTTTGTTCTGACCCTATACCTTTAACACTTGATGCTCAGGATATATCAGGAACAACAGAAGGCTTTGGTGATGATTACGATGATAGTGTTATGGAGGATGTTTCAACTTATTATTTGGGTGGAGATGATATCGTATATGAATTTACTATTCCTGAAGATGGTACTATATCCGGTAGTGCAACTTATTCACACACATGGGGTGCAATGGTTATTCTTGACGGTTGTCCTGATCAAGCATCAACTCAGTCTGTGGTTATTTCAGGTTCAAGTACTTCTACTTCCGCTTCATTTAGTAATGTGGACATAGAAGCTGGAACTTATTATTTGATTATTTCTAATTGGGTTTCGCCTCAAAGTGTTGATTTTGTATTTAATTTGAGCTATGAGGAAACCTTAAGTGATTCTGCAGAAATACTTACTTTCAATATTCCTGGTCAAGTGGGAGAAACACAAATTCTTTCAGAAGATAAGAAAGTGAAAGTGGTAATGCCTTATGGTACTGACTTGAGTAACTTAGTAGCGGACTTTACCATTTCGGCAGAAGCTAATGTTACTGTTGCCGGTGTACAGCAAGTTTCTGGAACAACAGCTAATAACTGGGCTGAGGTTGCTAATGGTTATATTAACTATTTAGTACAAGCTGAAGATGGTACTACTAAAAACTGGAAAGTATATGTTACCACAGTCCCTAATACAGAGAATGATATATTAACTTATTCTATTCCTGAGCAGGTAAGTAGTGAAATTAATACTGATGAGCGTAAGGTGACAGTTGTAATGCCTGCCGGTAATAACTTAGTGGACTTAGTTCCTGAGTTTACGCTTTCTGATGAGGCAACAGCAAAAGTGGCTGGTGTATTACAAGAAAGTGGTGTTACTACTCAGAGTTGGAACACTGTGGACTTTAAAGAGTATGTAGTGTCAGCCGGTAATGGCGATGCTCAAACTTGGAAAGTGTATGTTGAAAACGCTCCGAATAGTGCTGCTGAAATTGAGGAATTTAAGTTGATTCCGGGTATTCAAATAGGCACTACAGAAATCAATTCTGAAGAGGCTAAGATTTTAGTGGAAGTATCTGAGCAAGCTGATATGACTGATTTAATTATCTTTAAATTGACAGCTTCAGAGGGTGCTACTGTAACTTACCAAGGTAATGAGGTGGTTCCTCAATCTACTTCTATTGATTTATCAGAATCAGTTATACTAGTTGTAACAGCAGAAGATGGTACCATTAAAGAATGGGAAGTTACTCGAAAGGGAAGTGTTCCTTTAATTTCTGCTTCAGAATTTAGTGTTTATCCAAATCCAACTACAGGTGTGTTGAATATCAGTAGTGATATAGATAAAGCTGAATGGTTAAGTATAGAAGTGATTAGTACTTCCGGTCAAATAGTTAAGCGTATAGCTCAGAAAGATATCAATAATGCTATTGATTTATCAGAACAAGCTAATGGCTTATACTTGATAAAAGTTCATACAACCAAAGGAAATGTAGTTAAGAAAGTTAACTTGATTAAATAAGCATTTCTTTTAGGAAACTAAATAATAAAAGAGGCGAGCCAATTGGTTCGCCTCTTTTTTTTGGATAATTTTAAACCTTAAATGGTATTAATTTATATTTTAGCCAATAAAAATAAAAAGGATTCGTTTTAGACTTATGATAAACAAAAAGTACACCTGTATATTGCTTGTTATTGTTCTGTTTTCAAGCGTATTATTGGCTCAAAATAAAATTAAATATTTGCCTCAAGACCAGTCTGGTTTGTTTGATGCTTCTTATTTAGAAAATCAGCTTTTAGACCACTTGAATACGTTTCGTTTACAGCATCAAAAAGATTATTTGGTAAAAGATTCTATTTTGCATTTAGCCGCAGAGGAGCATAGTAAGGCAATGGCAGATAAAAATGAATTAGACCAATCGTCAGATGATATCAGTCGGCGTATTGAACATTTTGGAGGCAGTCCTTTTGGTAAGGAAGTGATTCTTAAATTTAAAATAAAAGATAAAACCATTCCTATGTCTTATGATACTTTGGCTGAGCTTCTTGATTATGAACTGTTAAGGCGTAAAAAAGAGCTTAAGATAGTTGAGAATGAGTTATATACTTATTTGGGTGTAGGAGTAAGTATCAATGCTAATTGCGATGCCGTTTTTGTGTCTTGGGTTTTAGGTAACGCCCGCTCTTTGCCGTCGCATTGCCCTGAAAAGGCAGAAGAGCTCTCTTTGTTGAGTAAGAAGAAATACCGCTTGAAACCTTATGATGCTAAAGTGTGTCGGAAATTAGATGTGCAGAATGATTTGTTTAAGTGGCAAGAATGTTTGTCGGTAGAGGATAATAAGATTTATTTTGAGACTTATAATTATAAAGCGCTTAGACGCTTGATAAAAGCCCCCAATGATGCTTTGGCTGTGGATATTGTTCAAAAACAACAGTTTCCTTTTCATCAAGAGAATTATGTGGATAATAACACCCCTTGGACAGCTTGGCTAACGCCTCCTGTTTATACTTCTAAAATAGCCAAGGGAAATTTAATAAAGGATAAAACAGCAAGGAAACATTTGCGCTTTCAGATAGCAGAGCTTCCGGAAAATATCAGTCAAGATTATGAATTGAACTTGGTAATGATAAAAGACAAGCATTTTTGTAAAGATGTTTTCCCCGCTTATCATTTCACGGATAGTTCGTATTATCAAATAGAAGCTTCTCTTATTTTGGACACCAATAGTCAATTTAATACTTATACCTACAAGTGTAAATCTGAGCGTAATGTGTTGAAATTTAGAGTTCCTTTTGAAAGAAATAGTCATCAGTTTGAAAAGAAAGCCGTTGAAAAGATAGTAAAGTCATTGGAGCAACCTGATTTCTTGATTTATAAAATAGATATTGATGCTTATTCTTCTGTGGAGGGGAAAGCTGCTTTGAATGAGCGTTTGCAAAAGCAAAGGGCTGCGAGCTTGGTTCGTTTGCTGAGTGAATTTGACAGTCGAAAAAGCACTTCTATAGACACAGAAATACATACACAAAATAATTGGAAAGATTTTAGAAAGGATTTAGAAACAACACCTTATTCTTTTCTTTTGAAGAAAAATAATCAGCAGATATACCGTTACATTCAGCAGAAACATTTGTGGGATAGTTTGGAGTTTATTTTGAAACGACACCGTTATGTTGATGTGCAATTGCATATAGAATACGATTTAGCTCGTGCTGAGCAAGAGGCTCGTTTTGTGGTTTATAAATTTAATCAGGCAGTGGCGAAGAATGATAAAATACAATCTTTGGCTATTCAAAAATTTATTTTGCAGAATATAGAAAAGAAACGTTATAAAGCCTCCTGCTTAAATGCTTTAAAAATTCCTGAAACAGCTGATATGGCAGGGATTTTAATGAATCATTGGGCGGCTAAAAATCATTATGGCTTACTGCCTATAACAAAGCATTTGGCATCTCGTATTAAGGCTTTAAAGCGCTTGGATTCTGATAATCCATATATTCAGTTTAATGATGTCTTCTGTCACTTGTATTTATCGGACTTTTCAGCTGATAATAGTGTAGAAAATTTGCGACAAGAGATTGATGTTTTGTATGAAAGCAGTTTGCCTCAATTTAAAATAGATGAATTGAATATTCTGTTTTTATTTCAGTTGCAAAAGTACTTGGAAACCTCAAAGGACAAAACAATGAAGTCTTGGTTTAAGGAGACTTTGGAGGCTTTTAAGCAACGTGTTGATGTACAACAGATGCCTTTGTCTAATATGGAAAAAATGGTGCAATTGTATATGGAAGTGGGCGAATACCAAAGCGCTAAACAAATTTTGTTTTTGCTTTTAGAACGCAATAATATATCCGAAAAAATGTTGTGGAGCTATATTCGTTTAATGAGTTTGTCGGAAACAATGTGGGCGTCTAATCATTTGTTAGATGTTGTAAAAAAAGCCTATGACCTTAATCCTAAAAAAACGAAATCCTTATTGATGTCTTCAGATTTGAGCTTTCAAATTTTCAAAAATAAGAGATTGAAAAAGTGGTTTGAAAATAATGTCCTATAAGCTTTTTAAGTGAAACAGGCGGTTTTGTTGTGTTGTTTTGATATTGAGATGATTGCTGTTTTAGAAAACCCTGTATAGTAGGAAAAGGGAAGAGAAGATAGAAAATAACAATATTAAATGATTGAAATGCTTATAATCCATTTTGTGATTGAGGCGTTTTCCGATAAAACTTCCTAACCATAAGATAGGAAAGAAAACAGCCGAAAGGTAGAATTGTTCTAAAGAGTATAAACCCGAAGCGATATAACTGACTAAAGAAATAAATGCGCTTACGATACTAAACCAAGCAAATACTTCTCTGAAAGTGGTTTTATCGGTGTTCGTGGATTGCAGAAAAATAGCTAAAGGAGGACCACTTATAGAAATGCTACCTGTTAAGAAACCTATAAAAGCACCAGCCCAACGATAAGCATTCATTGTTTTCTTTTTAACAAAACGAACTCCCCAGAACGACAAAATAGAAAGCACAATAAAAAAGACCGACATAATTAATATTAGAATTTTTGCCGGTAAATACTTTAAGAATACCACCCCTAATATAGAGAATACTCCGCCGTAAATAATCAGGCGCTTATTGTATTTATCAATGAGTTTAACCGATTTTTTCTGTAGTATAATAACCGTAGATGCCAAAAGGTTACAGGTAACTAAAACCGGTATGATTTCTTTCGGCGCATACCATATCAGTAAGAAAGGTAAACTGACTAAAGCAAAGCCAAAGCCTGTTAGTCCTTTGAGTAAAGAGGCAAAAACAATAATGGTAACAATCCAAAAATAATCCATTGTTAAGTGTTAAAATGCCCAACAAAATTAGAATATTATTTTAAAATAAATCGGGCTTAATATGGATATTTTTTAGCCTAACAGATATTTTATTTTGGTGTAAAATGTGAAAACAACATCTGAAAAAGAAATTAAAAATACTTGGAAAGAATACAGATAAACCTAAAATATTTCATACATTTGGCAATCTAAAACTATGGATTAATAATGTAACATCATTATGCACCGCTTAAAAGCATATTTCAATACCTTACTTCGCCGTTTTTTTATATGGCGTTTAAAACACGTTAATCAACATCATTTTACAATGGTGTTAAGTGTTTTAATAGGTTTTTTGGCAGGCTTGGCAGCCGTGTTTTTAAAGCGAAGTGTCCATTTTGTTCAACATATTATTGAACAAGATTTTTTAGGCGGTTTAACCCATGTTTTATACTTCTTGTTGCCTTTAGTGGGTATTTCTTTGGCGGTTATTTTTATTCGTTTGATTCTGAAAAGAGAAGTGGGGCATGGGGTTCCCAGTGTTCTTTATGCTTTGTCAAAGAAACAAGGGAAGATACACAGTAGCAATACTTTTTCTTCTATTATAACCAGCTCGTTGACGGTTGGTTTTGGCGGTTCGGTTGGCTTAGAGGGACCTGCTTTAGCTACCGGAGCGGCTTGGGGTTCCAATATGGCGCAATGGCTAAGGGTGGACTACAAACAATTGGTCATTCTACTCGGAGCTGCATCTGCAGGGGCGCTAGCTGCTATTTTTAAAGCGCCTATTGCCGCCATTGTGTTTGCTATGGAAGTGATAATGATAGATTTAACGGCTGCATCTGTTGCACCTTTGATATTGGCTTCTATTACAGCTGTTTTGACATCTATGGCATTTCTGGGGAATGCCACGATTTACCAAATTGACTTACAAGAACATTTTACGATTAAAGAAATTCCGTACTACATTGTTTTGGGGATTTTTTCAGGCTTTATGTCGGTGTATTTTACACGTGTTTATATGTATATTAATAATCGCTTTGAATCTATCAAAAATATATGGAAGCGCTTGTTAATAGGCGGTTTGTTATTGGGTTTGCTTATATTGTTGTTCCCCTCTTTGTATGGCGAGGGCTTCCAAGCGATTAATGGCAGCTTGCATGGGGATATTAGCTTTGTTTTTAAAAATACCTTCTATGAGGGCTTAAGCGATAATTTTATTTACATAATGATTTTTATGGCTTTGATTCTCTTGTTTAAAGTGATTGCAACGGCTATTACTTTTGGGGCAGGAGGCGTAGGCGGTATTTTTGCACCTTCTTTGTTTCTGGGTAGTAATTTAGGTTTGCTGTTCGCTTTGATGGTCAATTATTTTAATGTGGGAGACCTTAATAACAATCATTTTGCTTTTGCCGGTATGGCTGGTTTGATAGCAGGCAATCTACACGCACCTCTTACAGGTATTTTTCTTATTGGAGATATAACGGGTGGCTATCAGATGTTTATACCCCTTATGATAGTCTCTGTGGTGTCTTATACTACCGTGAAGCTGTTTCAACCTAATTCGGTTTATACGATTCAGTTGGCGAAAAGGGGCGAGTTGCTTACCCATAATTCTGACCAAAATATTTTAAAATTGATGTCTATTAATCGCTTAATAGAACGCAACTTTCTAAGTATCGATAAAAATGCCACCTTAGGAGACTTGGTAAAAGTCATTTCTAAGTCATCTCGAAATATTTTTCCTGTGATAGATGAAGATAATCATTTTGAGGGCTTGGTTGTTTTAGACCACGTGCGAGAAATTATGTTCGATAAAGACCAATATGATAAAGTGAAAGTCTCTGATGTAATGATAGTGCCGGATATTATTATTGAAACTTCGGAAACGATGGGAGCCGTTGCTAATAAATTTCACGAATCTCGACATTATAATTTACCGGTGATTGAACAAGGTAAGTATGTGGGCTTTGTGTCCAGAGCGAATGTGTTTTCTAAATACAGAAGAATGTTGAAACACTTTTCTGCAGATTAAGTTTTTCAAGAAAAAGCATTTATAAAAACAGTTTATAATTAATAACTATCAAATAATTTAAAGTCTGATGAAGAAAATAATTTATCAATTAATAGCCATAAGTTTGGTGTTGATAACCGCTTGTCAAACGAGTGAGGAACCGAAAAAAGCCAAGTATGTTTTTTATTTTATAGGCGATGGAATGGGCTTAAATCAAACAGCGGTTGCAGAGGCGTATTCAGGTAGTTTAAACAATATTAATTCTAATTCTTTTAAGCATTTAGCGATGAGTAAATTCCCTGTGGTGGGCTTGAACTATACTTGGGCATCTAATCGCTTGATAACCGGTTCTGCCGCAGGAGGAACAGCTTTGGCTTCAGCTAAGAAAACGGATATTAACCATATAAATATTAAGGCAGAAGATGATAATTATATTCCTTTAAGTCAAAAAGCGTATGATAGAGGAATGAAAGTAGGGATTATAACTTCAGTGCAAATCAATCACGCAACGCCGGCTTGTTTCTATGCGCATTCGGCACATCGTTCTAATCATACAGAGATAGCTTCTTACTTGCCTCAGAGTGATTTTGATTTCTTTGCAGGGGGAACGGTGGCGTTTGATGGGGCGAAAGACCAAGAATTATTTAGGCAAATGCTTAAAAACAAAAACTACAAATGGATAACCGATGTGCAGGATTTGAAACAAGTCGCTTCAGATGAGAAATGCTTGCTGACGCAACAAAACACCAGCCTTAATGATGGGGTGTCTTTAAATTATGCTATTGATGCTCAGCAAAAAGAACAGTCTGTTAGTTTAAAAGATTACCTCAAAAGTGCTATTTCGTTTTTAGATAACGACCAAGGTTTCTTTATTATGGCTGAGGGCGGTAAGATAGATTGGGCTTGTCATGAGAATGATTTGGCTACTGAAATTCACGAAGTATTGGCTTTTGATGAAGCTGTTCAAGTGGCTTTGGAGTTTTATAAGCAACATCCTGAGGAAACTCTTATTGTCATTACGGCAGACCACGAAACAGGAGGGCTGACTATGGGAACCAAGCATCTTGAATATAATACATTCTTACCTTTGTTGGCACATCAAAATGTGTCATATCATTTCTTTGGAGATAGCATCATCAATCCTTATATCCGTAATAACCCTAAGGCAAGTTTCTCAGGGGCTTTGCAGTTGATACAACAGTATTTTGGTTTGGGAGATGCGACTAAGAGCATGACCAACGATATGGGCGTAAGTCAGTCTTTAGCGCTTACTTTAGAAGAAAAGCAGGCTCTGGAAGAGGCGTATGATTTATTGAAAAAGAAACTCAATCACACTATCTCTGAGGAAGAAGACCAAATCTATAATCAGCGTTATGAAAGCTATTATAATGCAGTGGCACAAACGGCAGCTAAAATATTGGCGAATAAAGTGGGCATTTCTTGGGTTACTTTTAAACATACGGCAACCCCTGTTCCGGTTAGAGCTATAGGTGTAGGAGCAGAGCATTTTACAGGCTTATATGAAAATACTGACTTACCTAAACGCATTGAGCAATTGATGAAATAATAATGAACAATAGTAAAGCTTTTCTTTTTATTGTTTCCATTTTGAATGGAGAGCAGGTTCAAGCTTTGGTCGAGGAAGATGCAGAGGAATTCATATCGCTTGTTAAACACAATAGACTGTGTAATTTGCTTTTGCATTTGCGGGCTGATTTACAAGATGTTCTTCTTGAGGAAACCTTTCTTCTGCTGAAGAAAATGAGCAAGCGCTCTCATATACACAACTTTAAAAAAGCCACTCTCTTAAAGGAATTGATAGTGTTATTAAGAGAACATCAGATTCCTTTTGTGGTTTTGAAAGGCATACCGCTTTCTATTCAGTTGTATCAGCATTTTTCGGTTAAACAATCGTCAGATATTGATATATTGATTGATATTGCTGATTATAAAAAAGTGCATACTTTGATGGGTGATGCGGGCTTTACATCTAAATACCGTTTCAATGCTCTCAATGTTCTAAATTATAACGATTTTGTTTATAAGAAGAATGGTTTATATGTAGAATTACATTCGCGTTTTTTCAATAATCGCTGGTTGTTTCCTTTTAAAAAAGAATATATTACAGATACCTCTTTGGTGTCCTTAGGAACGGAAGCTGTACCTGTTTTAAGAAATAGTGTTTATTATTTGTATTTAATAGTTCATTCGAAGAAGCATAATTACCAAAGAATAGCTTGGACGTATGATGCTTTGAAATTTAAAGGCATAATGTCAGAACAAGATATGGACGAGGCGCGCTGTTTGGCTGAATCAGTTGGTTTAAAGCGTATTTTTGAAGAGTATGAGCGTTTGAAAATTCAAGATTTACAGCATTTGTATCGACCTGTGCCACATAGGGGCTTGGAGCGTTATAGATTTTTAATGGGGTTAAATTCAAAAAGTTACTATAAATGGGAAGAATGCTTGCATCGTTTGTTAGTTCCTTATCGTTTTATCTATGCTTGGCTGAATAAATAATAGGCTTGTGAATTGCTTTCAATTATTGTAGATTTGCAGATGATTCGCAAGGGCAACGTTGGTCTTGAAGATATGATGGATGTTGTGAATTACTTTCGATTATTGTAGATTTGCAGATGATTCGCAAGGGTAATGCTGTCGATAAGATAAGCACTACTGTTGTGAATTACTTTCAATTATTGTAGATTTGCAGATGATTCGCAAGCTTCGGCTCATTTAATGGGGGGCAAAAAGAGTTGTGAATTACTTTCAATTATTGTAGATTTGCAGATGATTCGCAAGTTCTCTCAACCCGACAAGGGGGCGGTTTACGTTGTGAATTACTTTCAATTATTGTAGATTTGCAGATGATTCGCAAGATGGCATCAGTTTTAGAACCAACAATACCGGTTGTGAATTACTTTCAATTATTGTAGATTTGCAGATGATTCGCAAGGATGAGGATAATCATTTTAGTTGGGCGAGGTTGTGAATTACTTTCAATTATTGTAAATTTGCAGATGATTCGCAAG
>PDWI01000420.1_pt1 | contig 68639 bp, 60 predicted proteins | sample 1430891 | NCBI WGS metagenome assembly PDWI01 (sample SAMN01162508, study PRJNA174530) | Oral metagenome, whole genome shotgun sequencing project. | biome: Marine environment; feature: Marine mammal; material: Swab sample of the gingival sulcus; isolation source: swab sample of gingival sulcus...
TTTTATTGAATTTTATAACAATGTTTACGAAAACTTTATTTTTATTTGCTCTGGATCACTTGCTATTACTGGTTTTTGTTTAATAGCGGGAATTGCTGGTTCAATTCAAGCAACTGTTCCATAGTGAGATCGTCAATATTCATTTACGCTTTCCACCACTGAACGCATCGGGTTTTCGGAAAATTTCCTCTTCCAGACACGGGGAGTTAACTCCTGCACCTGACTGGCCGGGTGAACCGATACCCGCTGAAGAACATCGACCAGATAAGTATAGCCGTTGACGTTATGGATACGACACGCCGTTAACAACGACTGAATGGCGGCAACATCTTCAGCGCCTGATTCCGTCCAGTAAAACAGCCACGCCTTTTACCCGGACCTTTTCGACCCGCCTTGATGGGAGTTTCATCAAGAGCTAGCACCTGGCTCAGTAGTACATTCTGCTATTGGGCATCCACTACAGGCTTAAGCAGTGCAATGGCTTTGGCTGTCAGTTGTGTGAGCAGGCTGCGAGACAGGGTAATCCCTGCTGCTGCCAGTTGGTTTTGCTGGCAAAACACGTCCTGGGTGAGACCGCTTTTATTGAAGTGATCAAAGATAGCCTGCCAGTCTTGTTCGCTGCGGTGGATGTTGCGTCGCTTTTTCATGGGTTCTCCTGAGGTTTGTTGAAGTCAGGGAAACTACTCTTGTGGGAGCGGGGATTAAATTACGTCTTGGTTTGAACGGTGACTATTCATTTACCTTCGACGAAATTTCGTTTAACAGTCGTTTGTTGACATCAACCCAGCGATCGAGTTTCGAAGCATCACCAATTCGTTCACCCTGGCCGCGCAGTCGAGACAGCCACAATCCCTCACCGTTAAAGCTGTAAACCGGTGCCAGGTCGCTTCTCTTTGATGCCGGTTTGATCGAATCGATAAGGTTGTCGAGAATGAGTGGCTCCGAGGTGGGTGTCGCGTAGTAGGCAAGTATCATATGGGCCTGATTTAATTCCAGTGCCTTTACGTAGGTAATACGCAGTTTTTCATCCGGTACACCGAGTTCTCTAAGCGTGAAATACTTGGCTATCGAATAATCCTCACAGTCGCCAGCGTTGGTAATCAGCATTTCAACGGGTGTGGCCCAATAGTCTTCTCTGCCCCAATGTTTTCTATCTGATACGAATTTGGACTGATTGAAAAAGGCATTCACCTTTTTCAGTGTTTCAAGCTCATTGGTGCTGGTTGTCGAATTCGCAAGTGTTTGCCATTGTAACAGTCGATTTCTGGCAGCGGGGCCAAATTTGCCTTCAGCATAGTCAAGTAAATGATTGTCCAGTTCCAAAGCCCAACAAAGCGGGGTGATGACGAATAAAAATAGTATCAGGGGATTTTTTTCCGGTTGTCGGGTGACTGCATACACCATAAACGCATCTCTGAGACTGGTTTCAATTTTGAAACTGGCGCCTAACTTAACAATAGATGATCTTGCATTGGATACAATATTTTATTCAATTTGCGCCCTTTGCCTCAGTGCGCGTAAACGCTCTTTAATTTTCGCTTTTCGATTTTTACTGACCCTGGTTGATGAACTGCTTCTAACTGGCATAGCTGGTAATACTGTGGGCGGTGGCGTGTCAGCCTGTCGTGCATTTTGCGATGCGATATGCGCTGCATTGGGGTCGCTTTTTTCCGGGAAATAGAGTTTTTCCAATAAACCTTTACGGTTGATGACGATTCTGTCGCTATATACTTGGTGCAAGGTGGCATTGCCCGGCAAATCCGCACCAATGGCATATATCTCGGTTTTTCGATCAGGTCCTTCGATCAAAGCGGTACAAAACTGTGGATCATCTGCAACGGATACACCGCGCAAGATTAGCTTTAACCTTGTCGCAGGCATGGTTTGGATTTCCTCTTTTGGCTTTTGTGGACTTTTGTTTGCCACTGTCCCGAACAGGTGCTGGTCGACTAGAATATTTGCCGCCAAGGCTAAATCCTGATACCGTGTCGAGCCCGTTGCCAGTGGGGTTAAACCAGGAACCGAAGGGTTGTTATTTGATCGATTCTGTTCCAGTTCTGCCTGGTTCAGTTCAAGACCGAACTGATACCCTTGATAGCCCAGTGTCGCCAGCATAATAAGGGCAAGCATGACTGTGATCGCTGAGGCCAGGGTAAATTTGCGTTGTTTCATTTCGGGTTATGCATTTTTTGTGGGTTCTTTATAGACGGAAGAAGTAAGAAAAACTACCTTAACACTATATACAGTTTGTGCGTTTAAGTCATAATTGCCAGCAAAATTTGCGATAAAAGTATGGTAGCCTTCAGAATTCCACGAACCTGAAGAAAGAATAACTTGCCTCAGCAGGCCTGATGTCTAAAATTGTTCAAGTGTTGTTCATCCGTTCCGTATTTTCGTTATCTGCGAGCTTGACTAAGTGTCATTAATTGCAAGGTGCTATAGTAAAACTTATGTTTCAGCGTCTACCCTTTTCATTTGCAAAAAAACACGGTGTCGTTATTAATGGCCAGATATCGCCACCGGTAATCGCATTTAAGCAGGGGCTTTTGTTATCGGCGTTTTCAGAAGTCAATCGAGTAATGCTCGGTCGGTTTGATTTCGAGGAAGTGACGGACGAAGAATTTGAACAAATTCTGTCACAGGCTTATCAGAATGACTCCGAACAAGCCATGCAAATGGTTGAAGGCCTCGGCGATGAACTGGATCTGGCCAGTCTGGCAGATTCCGTTCCGGAAACCGAAGATTTGCTGGAGCAGGAAGATGACGCCCCCATTATCCGGCTGATCAATGCAATATTGACCGAGGCGATCAAAACCTCAGCATCGGATATTCATATCGAAACCTTTGAAAAACAGTTGATTGTCCGTTTTCGGATCGATGGCGTGTTAAGGGAAGTGGTCAAACCGAAAAGGGCGTTGGCACCTTTGCTGGTTTCTCGTATCAAAGTGATGTCGAAACTGGATATTGCGGAAAAACGCTTACCTCAGGATGGTCGTATCTCATTGCGCGTCGGTGGTCGGGAAGTCGATATTCGGGTTTCCACCATGCCTTCGGTCAATGGTGAACGCATTGTATTGCGGCTATTGGACAAACAGGCTGGGCGTTTAAAACTCGAGGGGCTGGGCATGGCTTCGCGAGACTTTCGGATAATGAAGCAGTTAATCAATCAGCCGCATGGAATACTGCTGGTCACCGGCCCGACAGGTTCAGGTAAAACGACATCCCTGTATGCTGGATTAAGCGAAATAAACACCAAAAGCAGAAATATCCTGACAGTCGAAGACCCAATCGAATACAACTTGCCGGGCATCGGCCAGACCCAGGTAAACAGCAAAGTAGCCATGACCTTTGCCCGTGGTCTTAGAGCGATACTTCGGCAAGACCCGGATGTGGTTATGATTGGTGAAGTGCGTGATCTGGAGACCGCAGAAATTGCGGTTCAGGCCAGCTTGACCGGTCATCTGGTACTCTCCACCTTGCATACCAACAGTGCCGTCGGTGCGGTGACACGATTGATCGACATGGGCGTTGAACCCTTCCTTATTTCTTCATCACTGATCGGTATCGTCGCACAACGGCTGGTTCGTGTGTTGTGTCAGGATTGCAAAGAAGCCTATATTCCGGATCAAAAGTATTGTGAATTTCTTCATGTAGACGAAAACAAACCACCTGATATTTATCGCGCCAAAGGGTGTGACAGGTGCAATTATCTTGGCTATCGGGGGCGAGTGGGGATTTACGAAGTCATCCAGGTCGATGAGGTATTTCGTGATTTGGTACATCGTAAAGCCAGCGAACTGGAGCTGGAGGAACAGGCACGACGGGCTGGTCCGAGTATCAATGACGATGGCATTGCCAAGATTATTCAGGGCATCACTTCTATCGAGGAAGTGCTTAGAGTGGTGCAGCGGAGCTAATCCATGTCGGCATTTGAATACAAAGCACTGAACCAATCAGGCAAGCAGAAAAAAGGCACCATTGAAGCGGATAGCGCCCGTCAGGTTCGGCAGCTATTACGTGAGCGGGGTTTGGCACCTCTATCGGTCGATCTTACCACAGAGAAGCACAAAGCCGGCACGGGGGGGTTCAAACGTAAAGGCTCCAGTTTAGGAGCCAAAGACCTGGCTATGCTGACCCGGCAGATGGCAACGCTCTGCCAGTCTGGCATTCCGATCGAGGAGGCACTGACAGCTGTTGCCCAGCAAAGCGAAAAGCCAAAAATCCGCAGTATTATGTTGGCTGTCAGAGGTAAAGTGTTGGAAGGGTTTACTCTGGCTGACAGTCTTGCCGAGTTTCCGAATGCATTCCCGAAGCTTTATCGTTCTACGGTTGCCGCCGGTGAGCACGCGGGCCATCTCGATCTTGTCCTGAACCGGCTGGCAGATTACACCGAGGCCCGCCAACAGGCCAGGCAGAAAATACAGCTAGCCGCTATCTACCCACTTATTCTCACTATCGTCGCTATTGTAATCGTGGTTTTTCTGCTCGCCTACGTGGTGCCGGATATCATCAAAGTCTTTGTCAACAACGGTCAGGAGTTACCCGGATTAACCCAGGCATTGCTTCATGTCAGTGATTTTTTGGCGGGATATGGTGTTTATCTGGTTATCGCCATTGTCACCAGCGTGTTGTTATTTGGCTGGCTGATGAGAAAACAGGCGTTTCGTTTGCGGGTGCATAAAAAACTGTTGGAAATACCCTTTGTCAAGAAAATAGTCAGAGGATCAAATTCAGCCCGTTTTGCCAGTACGCTCAGTATTCTCAATAGCAGTGGCGTGCCGCTGGTCGAAGCGATGAAGATTTCGGGCGAAGTGCTGGGTAATGAATATCTGAAAGCAGAAATAAAAAAAGCCGCGACCAAGGTAAGCGAAGGCGGTAGTCTCAACAAATCACTACAGCAAACAGGCTATTTCCCACCAATGATGGTGCATATGATTGCATCGGGAGAATCCTCCGGTGAACTCGATCAGATGTTACGACGAACGGCACAGAACCAGGAGTTTGAACTGGAAGGATTGATTGCCACGCTGGTCGGGCTGTTCGAGCCACTTATGTTGCTGTTTATGGGCGCCGTGGTGTTGCTTATCGTACTGGCGATTATGTTACCTATTTTAAATATGAGTAACTTGATCGCTTGATTTTTTATCAAAAAAACAGGGGACTAGAGTGATACAAAATAATTTGGAAAAACCCATGCAAAGCAAGATTGTTTCGGGTGAACGGAGTAACCGGAATAACCAGGGTTTCACCCTGATTGAAATTATGGTTGTCATGGTTATTTTGGGTTTGTTGGTGGCCATTGTCGGCCCGAACGTGATTGACCGTTTAGGCGAGGGCAAGATTGGCTCGACCAAAATTCAAATCCGCAATATCGCCAATGCGCTGGACTTTTATAAAGTCGATAATTTTACTTATCCGAGTACCGAGCAAGGCTTGCAAGCCCTGATTGCAAAACCATCCGGGTATCCTGAAGCGAAAAACTGGAATGCGAACGGTTACCTGCCTTCGGTGCCGAAAGATCCATGGGAAAATGAATACCAGTATTTGAGTCCGGGCCTCGAAGGGCCTTATGATCTGTATTCCTTCGGTGCTGATGGTAAAGAAGGCGGCGAGGGTGAAGCTGCTGATATCAGTATCTGGGATTTGGATAAATAGGCAACCAGACAACCATGGTGTCGAGACGGGTAAAAGAACAGACTGGCGATACTCAGCAAGGCTTCACGCTTATCGAGATATTGGTCGTGCTGGTGCTGGTTGGCATTATTGCCAGTGTCTCGGTGTTGACCATTGGCAGCAATCATCAGAGCAAAGAGTTGGTCAATGAAATAAAGCGTTTGCATGCGTTGATGCAGCTTATTGCCGACGAAGCCGTGTTGAACAATGAAGAGTACGGATTTGCCATCGATAGTGATGGTTATGAGTTTCTCATTTATAACGATGCAGGCAAGAGCTGGCTTGCCACTTCCGACAATCTGTTTAAATCACGCCGGTTACCCGAATGGTTGACTGTTTCCGTTGAGCAGGAGACGGATTTTGCTACCTTGAAAACCAATCAGGAGGAAGCAACTAAAGTCCCTCAGATCGTGTTTTTTTCCAGTGGTGAAATCACCCCGTTTCGCCTTTTCTTTGCGATGCAAGCCGGGTCATCGACTCAATTTGGTATCGAAAGTGATGGCTTCAATGGTATCAATCTGAAACTCCCCGGTATGGATGATGATGTATAGTCTGGTCAATACTCGTCGAGAGTACGGCTTTACCATTCTGGAAGTGATGGTTGCTTTGATCATTTTTGGGCTGATGGCCACGGCTATTGACAAAGGGCTGGCTTTGACGATAGAGGCTCAGCAAAGGGTCAGGCATCGGACATTTGCGACCATGATAGCGCAGAATCAGATGGCAGAACTGCGCATCGCCAAAGTGCTTCCGTCAATAGGACAATCAAAAAAAGACCTTGATTTCGCCAATATCGAATGGAAGCTGGTGACCAATATCTCCACCACCGAAGACCCGAAAGTATTGCGAGTCGATCTGGAAATTTTTCGAAAACTAAAGTCTGACGAGTGGTTTAAAGAGTTGCAGTTTCTTGGCTTTGTGGCGAATATTCAGTGATGTTTTTCAGAATTCGACAGAACGGCTTCACACTCATTGAACTGTTGATTGCCATTGCGATTACGGCATTGATCAGTGTTGGCGTATGGCAGTTACTCGGTCTTACATTTCGGGGTCAGGAAATACTGGAGCGGCAAACGACAGAATTGGGTTCGCTGCAACGAGTGATGATATTTCTGAATCGGGATATTCGACAAGCTTCTGTGCGCCCCGTCAGAAACCAGTTTGGTGACCAGGATTATGCGCTGAGTAACCGTAATACCTTGTACAAAATCGAGTTTACCCGCACTGGCTGGCGTAACCCGCTTCGACACAAACGAAGTAATCTGCAAAGAGTCGCCTACGAGTTGCATGACAATACTTTGTTACGAACAACCTGGTCAGTGTTGGATCGCGTGCAAGACAGCGAGCCCCGAAGCATGGAGCTAAGTGAAAATATAGAAGATATTCAGTTTGAATTTCTTCAGGCTGGCAATCGCTGGGTTGACGAATGGCCACCCGACGCCGTATTGGGGACGGAAAAATACAGCCGGTACCTTTCCATGCCACTTGCTTTGAAGGTGACAGTGAAGCACGCCAATTATGGCGAGGTTTATCGTATTTTTGACTTGCCGCAATCGGTTGAAAACAAATAAACAAAGTCGACCAATTCTGGTGTCAGTCAGAATAACGACGCGAATAGAAAACCGGAACAACCAGAGCGATGATTCAACTGAGGATAGTACTGGAAAGGGGGGATAAAGTGGAGTTGCCGGCCAAACAGCGGGGTGTCGCCCTTATCCTGGTGCTATTTGTGACCGTTCTTATTGTCATTGTCACCACAGGCATGGTTCGGCAACAGCACCTGTTTGTCCGCAAGTCAGCCAATTTGTTTAGTCAGGCACAAATGATGGAACTGGCTATTTCGGCTGAACTCTTTGCCCGTGCCGGATTGACTCGTGATTTCGATGAAGATAAAAAAAACAAGAAAATGATCGATCACGAGAAAGAAGTCTGGGCCGAATATGCGGCCACTTTTCCGATGGAATTGGGAACCATTGAAATGCAAGTGGATGACTTGCAAGGGCGATTCAATATCAATGATCTGATCGATCATGACGGCAAGATAGAGCCGGTGATGCTGAAGCGTTTCCAAGCGTTGCTGGATGGGCTGGGGGTCGTTTCCATTAACGCCGAAAAGGTGGCGGATTGGGTCGATGCCGATCAAGAAAGCTACCGATACAAAGGTGCGGAAGACGACGTTTATCTTGTCCAGGAGCTTCCTTACCGAACCCCCAATTCCGAGATAGCCGACAGTTCGGAATTGCTGATGCTACAGGACATTGCCGACGAAGATTATCGAAAACTGCTACCCTATATCAGTGCGCTGCCGCGTAGCACGACAGGGTTGAATGTCAACACCTGCTCACCGCAATTGCTGATGACGCTGACGCCAAATCTGACAAAAGAAATGGCCGACGCAATTGTCGAGACCAGGCAAACAGGTGCATTTGCAACAGTCGCCGATTTCTTGAAACAACCGGGACTCGAAAAAATTAAAGAAAAAACTGATCTTGCCGTCGCCACGCAGTATTTTTTGATCTCGATTCGCGTAATCATTGCCGATAAAACACTAAGGCTGGTGTCAAAGGTGTATCGTGGTGATGATGGTAAAACGGTTTTGCTGGGGCGTGATTTCGGGCAGAAATATATCATTAACAAACAACAGGTTTTGTTGTAGTCTTGTCAAGTGAATGATCGCTGCCTGTTTATTCAATGATCGCCGTTTTCAGGCTTGCCGAACCGCTTGCAAGTTGGCAGTTAAGAGTCGACTGGTTAAGGGTTGACAATTCATCGTGGACGGTTCGGTTTGCATTTGTCCTCCACCTTACTATAGTTGACTCAGCCAGTTGCTGTTGAATCAGTTGAATTACCCATGTCATATAAACTTTTTCTTTTACCCGTTAATTTGTTTGTGACCTTTGGCGATAGCCCGGACGCAGGCTCGCAATCTGACGAAAACCTGTGTTTCGACTGGTGTATCTATAGTCATGCTGGCGAGCGATTGGCTGCGGGCGCTGGAGACAGGCGCGATGATATTGCTCGTGTGATTGACCAGAACGATCTTAAGGATATTCAAGTGATCGGTCTGGTGCCAGCTCAAGCCGTATTCTCGTCAGTGGTTACCATTCCCGCCAAACAGCAGAAGTACTTGAACCAGGCTTTACCGTTCGTGGTCGAAGAACAATTGGCGCAAGATATTGAAGATGTTCACATTGTCACGGCCAGATCCGGTAAAAAAGACCGCATTCCGGTAGTGGTGATCGAGCATGCTGTGATGGTTCGGGTGATGTCCTGTTTTAGCTGTTTTGGTTTTCCTATCCAGGCGGTTTTTCCCGATGCCGCACTCTTGCCGTTGGCGGGCAATACACAATACACGAATACTGTGCTTATAGATCGCAGTTTTGTCAGTTTCAGAAACTCCGATCATTTTATCAAGGTGCGCAAACACACCATCAGTCTTTATCTTGAGCGTCTGTTTTCAGATGGTGAATTTGTCGATAAGGATCAAAGTCATTCTTCTACCGAGCATTCTATAAAGGTCTATCTCCAATCAGAGCAAGCTGAACATGAAACTATTACCATCGCCGGAATCGAGCAGATAGCGAAAGATGTATCAGTGGAAACCTATTCACTTGGCACAATCGAGTTTCTCGCCGAGTCGTTTTTCCATGCGCCTTTTGCAAAATTCAGTTTATGTCAGGGGCCGTATAGGGTTCGGCAAAACAAAAACTCGTTATGGCAAAAGTGGCGGGGAGTTGCCGCTGTATTGTTCGTCTGGCTGGTTATGCAGGTAGCTTTGAATATAGGGAAAGGGGTTTATTATTCACAGCAGGCAGCCGACTTGAAGTCACAATCCTTGGCGCTGTATCAATCAGTTTTTCCCAACGACCAGAGAGTAACGGCTGAAAATGTATCGCGTTTTCTTAAAAGCAAATTGATTCAGTCAGGAAAAAGTGAGCAAAACGGTGGTTTTCTGGCGTACCTGTCCCTCGCCGGACAAGAGTTTAGCAGAGCGATCAGAAAAAACGAGATGAAGCTCAAAAGCCTGAATTACAATGCCCAGCGAGATCAGCTTTCAGTTGAGTTACAAGTACGGTCACTTGAGCAGCTCGATGCGTTGAAAACGGCGATTTCCAATCGAGGGTTAGTGGTTGAAATCGGTTCGGCCGTGAAAGAAAAAGACTTCGTTAGAGGGAGGTTAGCGATATCAGATAGTTGATATTGTGGATACAGTTATGGGAATGTACGATTTATTGCGAAATTCGCAAGCTGTCGTTGGTTTACGCCGAGCCTATGATGGCCAGTCTGAACGGGATAAAAAGGCAACCCAACTGCTTATACTGGCGCTGGTGCTGGGGTTGATCTACTTTTTGCTATGGTCTCCTTCCTGGCATTTTTATACCAGCCAAAAAAGCGAGTATAAAGCCGCTGCGCAAGTGCTGCACTTCGTACAAGCCAACGAGCGAAAGGCCAGGCAGGCAGCGCAGGCACTGGGAGCGTTAAGTGGTACAAAAAGGCAATCCGGGTCGCTGGTTTCTCTGGTCACGTCAGTGGGTAAACGAAGTGGTGTTGAAATCAAACGATTTGAGCCAAGCGGCGCTACCAGGCTCCGTATTTGGGTCGAAAATATGCCGTTCGATAAGGTGGTAGACTGGTTAAACGGGCTTGAATCCAAACATGGAATCCGGGTGCAGCAAATATCTATTGATCGCGGAGATAGATCCGGTCTGGTTAATGGACGACTTCTTTTATCGGACTGAAAACACGAGTTAAACTATCGTACGCAAAGCCGGCGGCTCAAGAAGAGATTCCGAAGCAGTGTGAACGCTAAATCTGAAAAAAACTGAAAAGTGTTCACATTGAACCGGAATGGTCGTTCACGATGAGGTGAAATACGCATTGTTCTTGATACTGTTTCTTTAAATTCAGACGCAGCAAATTCTGGGAGAAGATCGCTAGCTTGTTTGACTAATCTAACGGGTAAGTTCCCTTTAGCGGTGGCTTTAAGCGAACCGCCGTTTTTTATCGTTTTGTCGAGGATCAGGTTTAAATAACGCACCATCGGGCTGGACGATAGATCTTCTGGTGTGTCGATGGCCACATATTCTAATTCATCAAAGGGTGCTAGAGCCAATTGGTCATTTGATTAGGTGACAAGCCACAAAAGTCTGGATTAGGATGATTGTTGAGCTCACGTGTTTTATGCCGCACTATCGTATTCAGCTCATCGAACGTTAAATTGGGATTCATCGCAACCATTTGCCCAACTTCATCACATACTTCAGCACCTTCATGGATGCATCGCTCCGATTGGTGAAGCCTGGCTCTATCAAACCCAAAAAAATGACTCGATAACCCCTTTAAAAATATCGACTGGATTTTATAGTGTAAAGTAGAATCATATAGTTATTTCTGCTTGCAAGTATGCGTTATTGTGGCTTGGCTTTAAACTAATCCACTCAAATTTTTTTATCAATTCAGTATAGGAAGCTTGGCTTTATGACCTCAGGGATTTTATTTATCGTTTCGGCTCCTTCCGGCGCCGGAAAGACCAGCCTGGTTAGAGCACTACTTGACATTCGGGCAGATACCACGCTTTCTGTCTCGCATACGACCCGTGCAAAACGGGAAGGTGAAGTTGATGGTATGAGTTACCATTTTGTTGAAGTGCCGAAGTTTATGAGCATGATTGGCCGGGGTGATTTTATCGAACATGCAGAAGTGTTCGGTAACTATTACGGAACCGCGGAAGCATCGGTTCGAAACACGCTGGCAGAAGGTAAAAATGTCGTACTGGAAATCGATTGGCAAGGTGCACAGCAGGTTCGAAAACTATTTCCGGCGGCCTGTAGTGTTTTTATCCTGCCTCCGTCAAAACCGGCTTTAAGAGAGCGTTTGCAAGGCAGAGGTCAGGATACCGAGGAAATTATTGAAGGGCGTATGAAGGAAGCCGAAAATGAAATAAGTCACTACGCCGAATATGACTATCTCGTTGTCAATGATGACTTCGACGCTGCCCTAATGCAGCTGAATTCTATTGTAGAATCAAATACTTTAGAGATATCAGTGCAACAGACTCGCATCAAAGACTTATTGTCAGAGTTGCTGAACTGCTAAAATTCTGATTGCTTTACTGGGTGAGCGTATATTAAACTGTGGCGTTTGCCTCCTTGTTATAACTGACACACATGCGGGGCAAAATTACCCCGTTCAATATTGAAAGACTATTTAAAGACGACTTTGTTAGAGGTGAAAATGGCCAGGGTTACCGTAGAAGATTGTTTGGATAACGTAGAAAACAGATTTGAATTGGTGATGCTTGCCACCAAGCGGTCTCGACAGCTTGTCAATGGCGGCAAAGAAGCGAAAGTTGATTGGGGAACTGACAAGGCGACCGTTGTGGCACTTCGGGAAATTGCCGATGGCTTGATAACAAACGAATTGTTAAAAACAGATTTGGAGGATTGACTGGTTTTTGGTAACGAGACAAACGTGCAAGTCGATTAATTAGAGTCAAATATGTGTATAGCAGATCAATCATTCAGTGAGTTGTCTGAAATACTGCGGTTTTATCTCGACGAGGATAAATTTGGTCTTGTCAGGGAAGCCTATTTGTTCGCTAAAGATGCGCACGAAGGGCAATATAGGAAAAGCGGCGAGCCTTATATTGTCCATCCAGTCGCTGTGGCGGTCATTCTGGCGAATATGAAAATGGATTATCATATTCTTATGGCGGCGTTGTTACACGATGTCATTGAAGATACAGAAGTGACCTATCAGCTTCTAGCAGATCGCTTTGGCAGCACCATCGCGAATTTGGTAGATGGCGTAAGCAAGCTGACCCAGATTAAATTTAGAACCCGGGCGGAAGCGCAGGCAGAGAATTTCCAGAAAATGACTCTGGCTATGGCCAAAGACCCTCAGGTTATTCTACTGAAGCTTGCGGATCGTCTGCATAACATGCGTACCTTGGGGTCTCTGAATTTCGAAAAACGAAGTCGTATCGCGACGGAGACTCTCGATATTTACGCGCCCATCGCACGTCGTCTTGGTATTAATTCAATACGTACTGAACTTGAAGACTTGGGGTTTGCGACACTTTACCCAATGCGTGCCAGGCTGATCAAAAAAGCGGTCGAAGAGCGTCGGCATAATCGAAAGGAGATTGTTTCCGAAATAAAATTCAGCCTTGAAGAAAAGATGCAAGAGCGTGGTCTGAAAGGAGTGGTTCTGGTTAGAGAAAGGCACCTCAACAGCATTTATCAAAAAATGAAAAAAATGTCGTTTCAGGAAGTGATGGACATTTATGCATTCAGAGTCGTTGTCGAGTCAGAGGATGATTGTTACCGTAGTCTTGGTGTCGCACACAGTTTGTACCGGCCACGAATCGAATTGTTTAAGGATTATATTGCGACACCCAAGGAAAATGGTTATCAATCGCTGCATACGACACTTATCGGAATGCATCGTGTGTATATCGAGATCCAGATACTCACAGCAGATATGGAAGCACATGCTAATAACGGTATCGCTTCACGCTGGGTTTACGATACTCGTATGTCTGAGACACCGACCCATAATCAATCAGGGGTTGACAGATGGCTCGATGGACTCATGCAGATCAACAAGTTTACGGGAAATTCCCTCGAGTTTATAGAGCACGTAAAGACTGACCTGAAAGTGAACAGGGGTGAGGTTCGTGTTTTTACGCCCAATAGCGAGGCGATAGAGTTACCCGCCGGGGCGACAGCGGTGGATTTTGCCTATGCCATTCATACCGATGTAGGTAATGCCTGTGTTGCGTGTCGAGTCGATAAGACTTTGTATCCGTTAAGTTCACCACTGCCGAATGGTGTAGTACTGGAAATCATCACTGCTTCTGGCGCTCGACCCAGTCCGGCATGGTTGGATTTTGTCGTTACCGGGCGAGCAAAAAGCAGTATCCGACATTTTTTAAGACATCAGAAACAAGCCGAGTCGGTTGAACTCGGCAGAAAGCTATTGAAACGATCGCTGAAAAGCTTCGATAAAAAGTTGTCGAAAATATCTGAAAAGCAACGGGAACGCGTAGCACGGCACAACCAGTCAAGTTGTTTTGAAGAACTTTTGGAAGAAATCGGCCTGGGCAATCGTATGCCCTTCATTATCGCCCGGCAATTGCTTTCTGATGAGTTGCGCGCTGCTGACGATACAGCAGATATTGACAAAGATGCCAGGACGTCGGCTTTGACCATAGATGGAACGGGCGGACTGGTTAACATTTTTGCAAAATGCTGCAAGCCGATTCCTGGTGATCCTATTGTCGGAATTATGGATTCAGGTAAAGGAATGGTTATTCACTCGGAAACCTGTGATCAGGTGGTGCGATCAGGTTCACAGAAGCAGCAATTGGTCTATTTGAAATGGAAGAAAGAAGATATCACCAATGAGTTTGCCGTCGCGTTGCGAGTCGTGCTGGAATGGCGAAGAGGCATTATTGCAGAGCTGGCCGGTGCTGTTGCAATGGCAGACAGTAGTGTTGAAAAAATTAGCGTGAAAGAGCGAGGTGCCAAATTGAGTTTTGTCAATTTGATTGTTCATGTTCAGGGGCGCATTCACCTGGCCAGGGTTATGAAGCGTATACGAAATATGCGAGCGGTTACCAGTATAACACGCATTCGAAACTAGGAGGAATGGTTGTATGTCGAACCGGTCGATCATTCAAACTGAGCAAGCGCCCAAAGCCATTGGAACCTACTCTCAGGCAGTAAAGGTGGGCAATACAGTTTATCTTTCCGGACAAATTCCTTTGGATCCGGAAACAATGGAGTTGGTACAAGGCGATATTGCCAAGCAGATTGCTCGGGTATTCGATAACTTGAAAGCGGTTTGTCAAGCAGCAGGTGGTGAATTGCAGGATATCGCCAAGTTAACTATCTTCCTGACGGATCTGGCCAATTTTGCCACCGTAAATGAGATTATGGCAACCTATTTTGAAGCGCCTTACCCCGCCCGTGCAGCGATTGGGGTGGCGGCTCTGCCCAAGGGTGCTCAAGTCGAGATGGATGCAATTATGGCACTCTAATACGCTTCAGCATCATACTATAGCCTTCCTTGTAAGTTGGATAAGCAAATGTATAGCCAGTCGCCAGCAGCTTCCGGTTACTGCAGCGTTTGCTGCCAACCTTTCTTTTTGGCTGTTTTCCCGTCGTCAGTTCCTTGTCTTGTTGTTCTCTAGTAGCTTGATTCGTCGTCTTCTGTCGATCTGCTTTTTCATCGCCAGTCAGTAAGGGCTTCCCGAGTTGTGCCGCTAACCACTTTAGCACCGTATTTATCGGCACTGGCAGGTTGTCGGTGGCCAGATACATCGAGTCCAGACTTGCGCCTTTCATCGCCAGTTGCAGCAAATGGCACAATACCCCGATACAGTCGGATTCATGAATTCGGTTAGTTAAATGGTTAGCGGCCGATAATTGTGCTCGACCAGATGTTACTCGTTCGATCAACCTTGTGCGACGGCCACCATAGATACCTGAAAAACGCACACAAGTTGCCGGCAGTCGACTGTCAAGCAGCCGGTTTTCAGCGACTTTCAGGCACTGGCTTGCGAATGATGCGGGTTTGACAACAGACTGTTCGTCAACTTCTTCGCCATTACTCTGATGATAAATACTTGTGCTGGACACGAAAAAAACTCTTTTCGGGATAATGTTTTTTCGACGCAACACTTGAATCAGGTTTTCGATACCTACGACAAAGGTGAGATGATATGCTTCTTTGGAATACTGGTAGGGTGATATACAAACCAGCACATAGTCGATTTTGTCGGGTAGGGCATTCAACAGCGAATCCTGATCCCGTATATCGGCAAGTTTGACAGGCAAATTCAAAGTGTGGTCCTTAACGGTAGGCAAAGAGCGTTTTATTACCGTGACAACATGACTGGAACAAAAGCGTTCAGCGACAGGCATGCCGATTGCTCCACCCCCGATGATAAGGATATGATTAGCTGTCATAAGATTGTCTGGCACAAATTAGGCAATATTCGATTAAAGAATACCGGTTTGATCAAGGAAGATTAAATGACTCTGACAGAGTTAACCTCGATTGTCACCCTTGGCCAAGAAAAAACCAGTATCGGGAGGACTACGTGATCAGTCTGGATGAAATAGATGTAGCCAGTTTTTCGGGGGTCGGGCCTTCACTTTGTCAGACACTGGCTAAACTGGGTGTCAATACCGCGCTGGATCTGGTTTTTCATTTACCGTATCGATACGAAGACCGAACCCGGCTATGGCCAATAGCCGAGGTTCGGGCAGGTGATTTAGTGCAAGTCCAAGGGCAAATTGTGTCAAGCCAGGTAGTACAGGGAAAAAAACGCAGCCTGCAAGTCGTTATTCAGGATGCTTTAGGGCAACTGACTTTGCGGTTTTACCACTTTAGTTCGGGTCAGGCCAGACAACTAGGTGTTGGTCATCGAGTGCGGTGTTTCGGTGAGGTCAGACGCGGACGCAATGGATTGGAAATATACCATCCGGAATACTTGGTTTTACAGGGAGACGTTTGGCCGCCTTTGGCCGAGTGTCTGACCCCGGTTTATCCCCTAACAGAAGGGATTGGTCAAAAGCGAATCAGGCAATTGGCTGATGCCGCTATCAAACTGCTCGAGCTGCATCCTTTAACAGAGTGGCTTCCTTCGCAAATCAGAGATCGGTACGGCTTCCCTGAACTCAACAGTGCTTTAAAACTACTGCATCAGCCTCCGCTGGATGTAGCTGTGTCCGAAATCGTGGAATATCGCCATCCGGCGCAAACACGGTTTATCTTCGAAGAACTTCTGGCGCATCATTTTAGTCTTATCCTGTTGCGTCAGAAAATTCAGACAAACGACGCGCATGTTATCGAACGTAAAATAAAGTCCAGCGTCGATCATTTGTTAGACCATTTGCCTTACCGGTTGACAAAGGCCCAGCTGCGCGTGATCGATGAGGTTGAGTTTGATATGGCCAGGCCATTTCCTATGTTGCGATTGGTGCAGGGAGATGTCGGTTCAGGGAAAACCCTAGTAGCAGCGGTCGCGGCGCTTAGGGTCATTGAAAGCGGGTTTCAGGTTGCGGTCATGGCACCAACCGAAATACTCGCGGAGCAGCACCGGGAGAATTTTACTCAATGGTACGAACCTCTGGGTATCGAGATTGGCTGGCTATCAGGTAAATCGAAAGGAGCGGCGCGAAAAGCTGTGCTTCAGGCAATGGTGCAAGGTGACATTTCTATCGTGATCGGCACGCATGCTTTATTTCAGGATGACGTTAACTTCAAGCAATTGGCGTTGGTTGTGGTGGATGAACAGCATCGCTTTGGTGTGCATCAGCGTTTAGCGCTAAAAAACAAGAGCCTCGATTCGGGCCGGGTACCTCACCAACTCATTATGACCGCCACTCCTATACCTCGTACTCTGGCCATGAGTGCTTATGCGGATCTCGATACCTCGATTATCGATGAACTGCCACCTGGCAGAAAGCAGGTAAAGACAGCGGTATTGAGTAACGGTAAACGCGACCAGGTTATCACGCGAGTCGAGCGTGCGTGCAAAGCAGGGCGGCAAGCCTATTGGGTGTGTACCCTGGTCGATGAGTCCGATGCGCTGCAATGCGAGGCGGCGGAGACAACTTATGCCATGCTGCAACAGGCATTACCTGAATTGACGGTGAGGTTGGTACATGGCCGCCTGTCAGCCGATGAAAAAGCGTACGCGATGAATGAATTTAAAGAAGGCAGAACCGACCTGTTGGTCGCTACCACCGTGATCGAAGTCGGGGTTGATGTGCCGAATGCCTCATTGATGATTATCGAGAATCCCGAACGCTTGGGGCTGGCCCAGTTGCATCAGCTCAGGGGCAGGGTGGGCAGAGGCGATCAGGAAAGTTATTGCCTGCTAATGTACACGCCGCCGTTGTCTAAAAATGGTAAGGCGCGACTTGGTGTGATGCGAGAGAGTGATAACGGTTTTGTTATCGCGGAAAAAGATCTGGAAATTCGCGGCCCGGGCGAGGTTCTTGGCACTCGTCAGACCGGTTTAATGCAGTTTAGAGTGGCCGATTTACAGCGCGATAAAAAATGGCTGGAAGCGGTCAGGCAAGATGCGACGCATTTTAGTCAGCACCCTCAGTTGATAAAAGGAATTATGGATCGCTGGATAGGTGCTAACATGGCATTTGCTGAAGTGTAATGGCCGAAATATGTGGCGATTATTCACTCAATTTCGCGGCTATGTGTTCTTCAACACGAATCAAATCATCAATTTGTCGCGCCGTGGCTAGTTCCAGTCTGAAAGCGGCACCTAACAGGACTCCTAAATCGGTGTCACGCACGTGGACAAATGAACAGGGCAATTGTTCTATTCTGATGATTCCATTATCTGTGTCATAGCTGAAACTGATCGTAAATTCATCCAAGTCAGGAAAAAACTGGGTGTTGAATAAAGCTATACCATCATGGCTGTAGTTGATAGATTCCAGTTTAAATTCTTTTTCACCTGTGGTCAGGGTGCATGCGCTAAAGCCCTCAGAACACAGATAACGCTGTGATCTTCGCTGATCCTTGTCATCGCTATTACTAATTGCTGACCTGTCCGCTGCGCTCATTCATCGCCCCCTTTTATAAACGACCAATTGATTAAAGCACTCTTGTCACAGGTATAGCACAACTCGCTGTTTTGGCAATTGCGCGTGCCTTAGCGTACAATCATGCGCCCGTCGTTAGCTCCTTGAGATTAAAGCTATCACTTTTTGCAGTTATAAAGGACGGCTGCAGCGAACAGCCCCCTTCCCCGACCGGCAAATCGGCTCACTTGTTTTGGCCAATTATTTAATAAAACTGTTTATCTCCTACTATACTGGTGAGGAGAACTTATATTTTCCCTCTATGTGGATGATTCATCCAGGAATGCTTGATGTCTATATCTAATGCTGTGAACCCATTGATTTTGCGCTTTCAACAATCGCGGAGTGGGCAAAATGATGCGCCGGAAGCAGAAACCACTATCGTCGCCAAATCACCGGAAATTCTCCCTAACACTCTTATCTCGGTGTTGATGCATGATTTTCTCGGAAGACTGCAAGTAATACTTCCGGTCAATTGCTTGCTCGATGTGGATACGCTGAACAATATGCTCGATAGAGAACTCCAAGCTATTTCTCCCGATGACAAGACAAGTATACGGGTGAAGAACAGTCTGGCGAATACCTCTGCATTGCCCAGCATAATTGATATTCCGTGCCTGGTTGATCGGCAAGTCAGTGCGATGGACGAAGTGTATGTCGATGCCGGAGACGGCGAAAATTTCGTCAGGTTCAATAAAGGCGCTCTTAACGTCCTTCTCGAGTACGCAAATGAAGAGCAGTTTGCGGTGCCGCTTGCAGAGATTTCCGCCAATTGCGGCGAGTCTCACAATGATGCTAACCAGATCACGCAGGCGATTGAAAAATTTACCAGTTTGAGAATAAAACAGCGATTGGAGGACACGTTCGAATTACCGCCACTGCCGGAAACGGCGAAAAAAATCATTCAACTTAGAGCCGATCCTGAAGCGGGGATCAATAAGCTGACCGATATAGTGGAGACTGACCCATCGTTGTCTGCGCAAGTTGTCAGCTGGGCATCCTCTTCATTTTATGCGGCTCCCGGTAAAATCAAATCGGTTCATGACGCGATCATGCGTGTATTGGGGTTCGACTTGGTGATGAACCTCTCTATGGGGTTGGCATTGGGTAAAACGTTGCAGCAGCCAAGGGACAATCCCCAAGGGTTGGCTGATTATTGGCAGCAGGCGGTGTGGGTATCAGCGGCTAATGGGGCTTTAGTCAACGCTATGGCCAGGAAAGATCGCCCTGAAGTCGGTCTGGTTTATTTGTCCGGATTACTCCACAATTTGGGATACCTGATACTTGCCCATGTTTTTCCGCCTCATTTTTCTCTGATATGTCGATATATTGAAGCGAATACGCATTTGGATAGCTGTTATGTAGAACACTTTTTATTGGGAATTACGCGTGAGCAAATCGGCAGCAGGTTAATGTATAGCTGGAATTTACCAGATGAAGTAGTCGTTGCGTTACGCCACCAGAAAACCCCGACTTATAGAGGGGTTCATTCAAAATATTCGGGAATTACATTTGTTGCTCGAAATTTGCTGGCTCAACGAGGAATTCCGTTAGGTATTGCGCAGACTATTCCTGATGGCCTGTATCACCACTTGGGTCTGGATCCAGATAGAGCAGCTGAAGTGATCGATGAACTTGTTGCCGCAAAAGATGAAATTTTGCATATGGCCGATCTGTTAAATATGGCCTGTTAGTCGGTCGGCTAAGGTGATCGCCTGTCTCTGGCTTGTTCCGTCAGTTTTTTGTTTTGGGTTTTATCGGTTATTGCCAGTTTATGGTGCATCGCAGTCTTAGCCAGCATGTGCGCGCTGACGGGTGCTGTAATAAGCAGAAACAGGGTAATGAGCAGTTCGTGCAGGCTGACTTGCCCTTGTTGCCAGGTTGTAAGTATCATGGACGCAATAAGCAGGCAGCTCATACCCAGGGTTGTCGCTTTGGTGGGCCCGTGTAAACGGGTGTAAAAATCGGGTAGTCTGACAATACTCAGGGAGCCGATAAAAACAAATATCGCCCCGACTACGAGAAAAGCTGATGCCACCAATTCGATCCAAAATTCCATCATACCGTCCTGACTTTGTTTGCCATCACATAGTTATCAAAATCGTTTTTTGTCTATAAAACGTTTACCTGGTGCCTTATTCGATCAGGTCGCCACGTAAAATGTATTTACACATGGCTACCGTACTGACGAACCCCAGCATGGCAATTAACAGTGCGGCTTCAAAATACAGGGAAGTCGCTGAAGAAATGCCAAACAATATAATAAGGGCAATACTGTTAACATACATGGTATCGAGTGCGAGAATGCGATCGGGTCGATTTGGCCCGAGAAACAATCTTACCAAATTCAGTATCAATGACAGACAAACCAAGGTGACGGCAATGGTTATTGCGCTACTCAGCATTGAAAATCTCCATAAGGGGCCGCTCATAGCGTTGTTTGATTGACGCGATGAGTTCATCTTCATCTTTCAGATTCAGGACATGTACATACAGCCACTGTTTATCCTGGGACACTTCAGCACTGACAGTCCCAGGCGTTAAAGAGACTGTACTGGTGAGTACGGTAATCGGAAACTCATAGCGAAGCTCGAGGGGAACGGCCACGAATGCCGGGTTCAGGCTTCTGGATGAACCGACTACCAATAGCGCTACTTCAATATTCGCCACAATAATGTCACCAATTACCCTTGTTATAAAGCGAATGGTCACAATTGGCTTGCGAAAACCAGGCTGCGGGTCTTGCATGCCAAATATCATCAACGGAATGACGATTGCCAAAAACGCCGCCAGAACCAGGTGGCCAGGGGCCAGGGTATTGTTAAGCAAAAGCCAGACGACAAAGAGTAGAAGCGAGTGCAATGGCATGGGTAACAAGCGAACACGCGGTTTCGAGTGCATTACTGTTTCCCTCCTGAAATCAAAGCGTCAACTGATTGAGCGGAATCGTGTAATTGGGCGGCGGCAAGATGGGTATAGTCGGAAATCGGTTTGCCACACACAACCAATAGCGGTGATGCAGAGAGGAGCAATGCCACTGCAATCAGCTTCAATGGGGGAATTGGCTCGTTATTGCCGCTTTCTCCGACGTGTCGCCAGAAAATAGTGGTACCTGCACGGGATAGTGCCACTAAAGAGACCAGCCCACCCAACAAAACAAAAGGCCATACCCAGGCTATTTCATGCCCATATTGCGCTGCTTGTAAAATAAGTATTTTACCTACAAAACCGGATAGTGGAGGTATACCTACGACAGTGAGGGCCGCCATAAAAAATGCAATACCCGTAAGTTTTCCATGTTTCATTTTACGGGCGACAACGTAACGATCTTCCGCCTGACCCCGCTGCCGGATAATAATATCTGCTATCAAAAACAGTGCCCCGGTGACCAATGTACTATGTATCATGTAGTAAAGTGCGGCTGATGTCGCTGATTCTCGCTGCATAGCGATGGCAAACAACAGTGTTCCGATCGAGACGATCACTAAATTGGCAGTAGTCAACCGCAAACTGGGGCTGGCGAGAACACCGATGGCCCCGATGGTCAGGGTTAAAACTGCCAATGGCCACAGCCATGGAGCGGCTATATTGGCCAAGGCACCGGCCCCTTCGCCGAAAATCATGGTATGTACCCTCAATATACTGTAGATACCGACTTTCGTCATAATGGCAAATAATGCGGCAACCGGAGCACTGGCTGCCGAATAAGTTCTGGGAAGCCAAAAGTGCAACGGCAGCATAGCGGCTTTCAGTCCGAATACAACCAACAGCAATAAGCCGCCGGCCTTCGCCAGAGCTTGTTCAGGCTCCGCCAGTAAGGGGACTTTGTTGGCCATATCGACAATGTTAAGCGAACCGATGGTGCCATACAAAATGCCCAGTGCGAAAAGAAAAATACTCGAACCTACCAGGTTCATGATGACATAGTGCACATTGGCTTTGGTTTTTTGTTTACCGCCACCATGTATCAACAACGCATAGGATGCGATAAGCAGAACTTCAAAGAAAACAAAGAGATTGAATATATCACCTGTCAAGAATGCGCCGTTGATGCCCATAATCTGAAACATAAACAGCGGATGAAAATACATCCCTTTGTTGTCATCGCCTGCACAGGCATACAGGTGGGCGCCCAGACCAAGCACGGCGGTCAGCAATACCATCAGGGTGGATAGTCTGTCTGCCACCAGCACAATACCGAAGGGTGGTGGCCAGCCACCTAGTATATACATTTGAGTACCTTGCTGATGGCTGGCCACCAGCAGAATGGCTGCGGTGACAGTGAGTATCAGCATTAGCGATACCCCGAAAAAACGTTGCCGGCCAATTGAGGCGCACAGCGGCGGGAGTAGCATCGATACCCCCGCGAGCAGGGGAATCAATATGGGAAGAATAGGCAGGTGTTGCATTAACGGTTTCTCTTTTGTGAATCGATGGGCTTGGTCGTCCTGGTCGGGATTTGACCATCCACATGATCATTACCTTGATCGGCCCGGGAACGCATGGCCAGTATCACCAGAAACGCCGTCATAGCGAAACCGATAACGATGGCGGTCAATACCAGTGCCTGAGGTAAGGGGTCGCTATAGCTGGTTGATTGCTCCAGTACCGCTGCACCATCGAGAGTCAGACGACCACTGGCGAAAAGAAACAGATTAACGGCATAGGACAACAGGGTGAGACCGATGACTACCGAAAAGATCCGGCCTCTCAAAACGAGAAAGAAACCGCAAGTGGTCAGTATGCCGACACAGACAGCGTAAAGAATTTCCATTAATTGTTCTCCTTGATAGCGACACGTTCGCTGGTTGACAATTTACCCAGATTGGCCAGAATCAGCATTACGGCACCGACGACTGTCAGGTAAACACCAAGATCGAACAACATCGCACTGGCCAGTTCAAACTCACCAATCCAGGGTAAGTAAAAGTGATCAAACCAACTACTGAGAAACGGTTTATCAAATACCCAGCTGGCCAAGCCTGTCGTGGTGGCAATCAGTAATCCGCCGGCAATCAGTCGTTGGTAATTGATAGTGACGCGGGGCTTTATCCACTGAACACCATGCGCGATATATTGCTGAATCATCGCCACCGACGTAATCAGTCCCGCAATAAAGCCACCACCAGGTACATTATGGCCCCGTAAAAATATATATACGGAAACCAGTAACGCCAGAGGTAGCAGACTTTGTGACACCATTTCGAGTATCAGCGGGTGAGGGTCATTGCTCCATGGGCGCCCGTGATCATCACTGATCGGCAAATAAATTCGCATTTTGGCAATCAGTTTAAAAATACCCAAGGCGGCGATACCCAGAACAGTGATTTCGCCCAGTGTGTCAAATCCTCTGAAATCAACCAAGATGACGTTAACCACATTGGCGCCACCACCGCCGGTTTTGCTATTTGCCAGGAAGAAATCTGAAATAGTGTCCGGGGGAGTGGTGAGCATGGCGAAACAAATGGTGCCAATGACGCACCCTATTAGTCCTGAGACCAACAAATCCCGGCTCAAACGGCTCGGATTCGATTCTTTTAGTGAGCTTTGCGGTAAAAAGAACAACGCCAACAGCAATAAAATAATAGTGGCTATTTCAACAGAAAGCTGCGTCAGTGCCAGATCCGGCGCTGAAAACCTGGCAAACACCAATGATACAATCAAACCTACAACGGACAGGAAAATCAGCGCGGCAAAACGCTTCCGGTGCCATATTACGGTGGCACCGGCACTGAGTATCATTAACAAGGCCGCCGTAATCGCGACACCAGTAGCCGGTATTTGACTGCGGGATCCTGTATTCTGGGTCAAATCGAGCAAAGGAAATGCGCCCATAACCATTGCCAGTAACAGCAGCAGGAACAGGTATCGTTGCAGGGAACCGTTTTCCAGCGCCTTGATTACCCGCTGACAAAGGTTGACGGTTGATTGGATAACGTCTTCAAAAACATGTTTGGCATCAGGCTCGCTAAAGTAGGCGTGAAACTGAAAAAGGAGACGGCGGTTATAGTAAATGACTCCGCCTCCGACCATTGCCAGAAGACTCATAAACAATGGGATGTTAAGGCCGTGCCATATGGCCAGATTATAAGTAGGAATGTCGTGACCGAGTACAGCAATAGCGGCGATGTGTAACAGATCCCCGACAATGTAGGCCGGGAATATACCTACCAGCAAGCAGAGGGTGACCAGGATTTCGACCGGTACCTTCATGTATCTCGGCGGTTCTTTGGGGGTCTTAGGAAGATCTACGGGTTCACCATTGAAGAAAACATCATGAATAAAACGTAACGAGTAAGCGACCGAAAACGCGGCGCCAATAGTGGCCAGAAGTGGAATCAGCCAGGACAGGGAACCCAGTGTGCTCTGGTTCAACGTTTCGGTAAAAAACATTTCCTTGGACAGAAAACCATTCAACAATGGTACTCCCGCCATTGACAAAGCTGCCACAATGGCCAGCGTCGCGGTATATGGCATGTATTTCCAAAGACCGTTGAGTCTGCGCATATCCCTTGATCCAGACTCATGATCGATGATGCCGGCGGCCATAAACAGAGATGCTTTAAACGTGGCGTGGTTGATAATATGAAACACGGCGGCGACGGCGGCGAGTTGTGAGTTCAGCCCCAACAGCAGTGTAATCAGGCCCAGATGGCTGATGGTTGAATAGGCAAGAAGACCTTTGAGATCATGTTTAAACAGGGCAATATAGGCACCCAAAAGCAAGGTAGCGAGGCCGCCCAGGCTGACCACCATAAACCATAGATCGGTTCCCGCCAATACCGGATAAAAACGAGCCATAAGGAAAATACCGGCTTTCACCATGGTGGCAGAGTGCAAGTAGGCACTGACCGGTGTCGGCGCCGACATCGCGTGAGGCAGCCAGAAATGAAACGGAAACTGCGCCGATTTTGTGAATGCGCCTACCAATACCAGAATCAATGCTGCCGGGTAGGCGGCGTGCGCTCGAATCAGGTCGCCATTGGCCAATACGGTATCGAAGTCATAACTGCCGACGATATTACCGATTAGTAATAGTCCGGCAAGTAGTGACAGTCCTCCGGCTCCGGTGACCGTGAGCGCCATTCTGGCCCCTTTTCGAGCGTCAGATTTATGGGTCCAGAAACTGATCAATAGAAATGAACTAATGCTGGTCAACTCCCAGAACATCCATAACTGGATCAGGTTGTTGGAAATCACGATCCCTACCATTGCGCTCATAAACAAAATCAGATAGGCATAGAATCGCCCCATCGAGTCGTTTTCGGACAGGTAATAACGTGCATATAAAACCACCAACAGCCCGATGCCAAGAATAAGTAATAAAAACAGCAGTGACAGCCCATCGAGCCGAAACGACAGGTTCAGGCCCATCGCGGGAATCCAGGCTATAGACTGCCGAATGGATTGACCATCAAATATATCGCCTGCAAATAAAAGCACCAGAACAAGTGACCAAAAAGGCAGGATAGAAACAGAAAAAGCACAGAAATTGCGACCGAAACGGGCTGTTAACAATGGGACTAAAGTGCCAATCAGTGGTAATAGTACGACCCATAGCAAGCTCATAAGTGGCATGACTCCAGATTAAACGGGATTAGCAGGTGATTTTAAGGGAACAGGAACAGCCCGTTGATTTCTTCCGCGAATGGTATCATGCAATTTGACCTCAAGCCATTGTTTGCAAATATCCAGGTCAGGTTCGGTCGGACAGCTTGGTTATAGTGAATGAATTACCCATTTCAAGACAACGCGGGTTGGTAAGCATGGCAGTTCAAGGGGCGGTTAGAGAACGCGTTATTGATTGTATTGCAAAAACTGGTTTCTTTATACTTTTTGGCCTGACTGGATTAGTTGAAACAGAATTCCTGTCAGCCACAGAACGGAGTGCATATTTTGTTTACCGTCTATCCTTCAAATCGACTCGAACACCTGGCAACCCTATTGTTTGCCGTTTTAAAGCAGGAGCGAAGCCAGGTGCTCAAACCGAAAAAAGTGATTGTTGAAAGTAAAGGTTTGCGTCATTGGCTGCAGATGAAATTGGCGCAAATCGAGGGCGTTTCGATGAATCTGAATTTTCAGATGCCTTCGGCATATATCTGGGATTTATCCAGAAATGTGTTGGGCCATGATGCTGTGCCCATGTCGTCACCCTACGCGGAAGCGACACTTTGCTGGCGTATCGATGCCATTCTCGGTTGCAAAGCCTTTCAGGAACACCCCGATGCGGACAAGGTTAACCGTTATTGGCGTGGTGATGCCCAGGCAGAGAGCAGTCTGAAACGCTATCAACTGGCCAGTAAGCTGGCTTCGCTTTTTGAACAATACCTGTTGTTTCGGCCAGAATGGATTGCTTACTGGGGGCATGAAGCCAGTGCATCCAGTGAGGATCGGCGTGAAATTGGATTGCCGGTACAGAGTGAGGATGAACGATGGCAAGCCCATCTGTGGCAGTTACTGGCCGAACAAATTCTGCCGGTAGACAATGTTCATCCGGCTATGTTGCAGGCCAAAGTACTAGACTGCATCGACGCTAAAAAACAGCTGTTGCCTGAGCATATCTATTTATTTGGTATTAACTCCTTACCCGGGCCTTCGCTCGACTTTTTTCATCGTCTGGCAAGCCACACGCATGTCCATTTGTTCCATTTAAACCCCTGTGTCGAGTATTGGGGTGATATTCAGTCGGACAAGGCAAAAGCGAAAATCTCCACCGGGCAGCAGTGGCGTGCCTGGCTGGATTCCGACGATGATAGGGTCAATCCCTTGTTGGCTAACTTGGGCCAACAGGGCAAGCGCTTTTTTGACGCACTGCAGAAAACCAAACATTTTGAAATCAGCGCATTTGATCCAGTGCTGACCGACCCGATACAGGTCATTCAGGATGATACGGTGCTGCATCGTGTTCAGCAGGATATTCTGAGTTTGCAAAACAGGGCCAGCGATAACTCGAGCAACAAGGCCAATGGTACAAAGCAGGATGACTCCATTGTTATCAGCGCCAGTCATAGTCCCTTGCGGGAAATCCAGGCTTTACACGATTACCTGTTGCATCGATTCAATCGGCATCCCGATTTAACACCGCGCGATGTTCTTGTGACTTGCCCGGATATCGAAAAATACGCGCCTTATGTCGATGCCGTTTTTCGTCGGCCATGGCATAATCAAAATATGGATGATTCGCCACGACTGCCTTGTTCCATCGCAGATCGGGTCAGTCTGGAGGAAGAACCTCTGATCGGCGCGTTTCTCGATCTATTCAGCATGCCAGATAGCCGTTTTGAAGTGAGCGGGATCCTGGACTACCTTCGATTGCCCGCTGTACAGCAAAAATTTGGTTTTGCCCCGGCTGATCTCGATATCATCGAATGGTGGCTGCAAGAAGCCTGTATTCACTGGGGCGCGGATGTCGCGAATAAAACAGCAATGGCGAGTCTGGAGAATGCCACCGCCATGTACACTTGGCAGTGGGGGCTGCAAAGGCTATTGCTTGGTTTCGCACAGGGTGATAGCGAAACACTGATTGACGGGCGTGTGTTGTTACCTCATGTCGAGGGTCAGAATGCGGTACTGCTAGGTCAGTTAATTCATTTACTGGATCGGTTGCGTTCACATTCCCGCCAGTTGCAAAGCCCGCGTTCAGCCGGTGGCTGGCAGCAATATCTGAAACAACTGAAAAACGATCTGTTTCAACCTGTTGCAGAAGAAAGCGATGCCAGTCGAATGATTGACGATGTGATCCGGCAACTGGTTGATGCCACTTTTCTGGCCGGTTATGACGCTGAAATTGACTATACGGTCATTCAGTCTTATCTGAATCATCGTTTTGCCGTTCCCGATAGTGGCAACGCGTTTATGACCGGTCAGATCACCTTTTGCTCCATGGTACCTATGCGGAGTATTCCTTTTAAGATTATCGCCGTTTTGGGACTCAATGATGGCGACTTTCCCAGGCAAGACAATCCGGTCAGTTTTGATTTGTTAAAGCAGGCTAGTCTACGCCCCGGTGATCGTTCGAGACGTGCCGATGACCGTTACCTTTTTTTGGAAACCATAGTGTCAGCCCGGCAAACGCTGTATTTAAGCTATCAGGGTAAAGATATACAAACCAACGAAGAACGTCAGCCCAGCCTGGTATTGAAAGAACTGATGCACTATCTGGAGCGTGGTTATGGTTGGCCTGAACACAAAAGCTATATACTTCAGCAGCCATTGCAGCCCTTTAGCCCGGCCTGCTTTATACCCCCGGATGCCAGTTTTGACAAACAATGGTGTCGCCTGGCCAGGCCTCTGGAGGAGAGAAATAACAGAATAAAACTGGCCAAAATGGCATTGCCGGAAGAGGCCGTCGATATAGAAACCTTAGTCCGTTTTTATGATGATCCGTTAAAGTGGTTTGGCCAAAATCGATTGAACCTGTTTCTGGAACAGGCAGAAACCCGGATCGATGACGCAGAACCCTTCGATCTGGATAAGTTGGTCAGTCACCGTATTCGGACCGAGTTGCTGAAAAGCCTGATGGATGAGGCTAGTCCGGATGAGTTTCTTGCGCGTTTATCCTTGGCCGGTCGTTTGCCCGATTCGTCTGTCGCTACTACCGAAATTGATGCAATGCAAACACAGGTAGATACTTTTTACGATGTCTTGTGTCGGGCTGGCGAGATAGAGACTGAGACGGTTCAGATGACCGTATCGGGTATCAGGTTAACCGCTCGCATTCCTTATCAGCCAGATAAGCAGCGGGTGGTTTTGTACCGGGCGGCAAAGTGTAAAGCCAAAGATGAATTTCGCCTCTGGTTGATGCATTTGATGGCAAATATCCACTTTGCCAATGCGCATAGTCCGGTCACCAGTCTGGGCGTGTTTTTCAGCCCGTACGGGTTTGATAAGGTCACCTGTTGTACGATCCAAAATACGGTGGATGCCGCATCAGTTACCCGGCCTGACCAGGCAAAGGTGGATTTGCCTGTCAATCTGAATGCCAAAGCCGAGTTGGAAAAACTGGTTAATCAATGGCTGGATATCGGCAGTGCCGAGCCTGTTTTGTGGCACTCAGGTCTAGCTAGAGGTTTGACTGACATGCCGTTGACCAAGTTTTTCACAAAGGTGACCGAATTACTTGATAGCAATGTGTACTTTCGTTGGTTTTTTGGCAGTGGTTATCAACCGGATGAGGCAAACCTGGCTGAACTTAAATCTATTTATGCCCCGTTATATTGCCGATTGCAAGACCCGAAAAACAACAAACCGAAAAACAGAAAACAGGGAGACAGGAATTGAACAAAAGGCAAGATGGCGGCAATAAAACGCTGGATATTTCAGCTTTGGCCAGTCTACCGCTCCGTGGCAGACATTTGATCGAAGCCAGTGCCGGTACCGGTAAAACCTATAACATTACCAAACTTTTTATTCGATTGTTGCTGGAAAAACAACTGCCGGTGCAGAATGTTCTGGTGATGACCTTTACCAGAGCGGCAACCGAAGAATTACGTGGTCGAATTGAAAAAGAGGTGCGCTTTGTTTACGAAAACTGGCTAAACCCGGATCTGTCAGATCCGTTTTTGGACGAGTTGCGCAAGAAATCCATCCCTCAGGCGGAGGTGATGGGGCGACTCAAGCAAGCCTTGCTCAATATGGACGAAGCCGCCATTTTTACTTTGCACAGCTTTTGTCATCGGGTCTTAACTCAGGAAGCCTTTGCCAGCGGCTTGCCAATGGAGTTAACTATGGAAGCGGAGGCTGATGATCTGATGACTCAGGCCGTTCGGGACTGGTTTCGGCAGGTCAATCAGCATGATGAGCAATTGGCTCTGTTGCAAGAAAATGGCTGGTATACACCTGAGCGATTTATTTCCGAATTTGGTCAGCTTGTCAAAACGGACGATCCCCTTGTTTGTCTCGATGAGGCGGATTTTTTACAGCAGCACAATGCGGCACAAAAAGATTTGTTCCAGACTCTGTACACACAACAGAAGAAAGCGGTGCATCAAAGTTTGTTGCTACATCAATCCTTTATATTCAGCGCATTGGTATCCGGCAAAACAGCTAAAGATAGACTGGCAAGAGAAACCGAATGGCAAGTGCTTATCGACTGGCTTGAAGCCGATGTGTTGACATCCTGTCCGGCGGAGGCGAGTCGATTTTTTTCTGGTACCCGCTATCCAAAAAAAGACAACGCCACCAAACAAGAGTTGGTCAGCCTGTTCCAACCGGTCAAGGAGCTGGTGAAGTCGCATAAGGACAAGACCAAGCAATGGCTTCGGAAGCGTGAGGACTATTTGCAATCGCTACCCGCCTTAGTTCTGGTCAAACAGGGTATCTATGCCATTCGCAAGAGATTTGGTTTGGCAAAAGAAAAAACTGCCCAAATGGATTTCAATGATTTAATTGACCATTTATCCGAACGCCTGGCTGAGGATAAATCGGCGCGATTAGTCAATCTGTTACGCAACCAGTATCCGGTGGCGCTCGTTGACGAGTTTCAGGATACCGACTCAAAACAATACACCATACTCGATGCCCTGTATCCCCAGTCTGACTCTTGGCATGCACTGTTTATGATTGGTGATCCCAAACAGGCCATATACAGCTTTCGGGGCGGGGATATTTATGCCTATCTCAAAGCCCGTCGTCAGGCTGATTTTCGATGGCATATGGCGACCAACTGGCGCTCACTTGGTGCGGTTGTGGAAGGCTATAACCGGCTGTTTTATGGCGGCCCGCTCGATGGCGAACCGACTTCCGAGGTGTTCGGTAACGGGATCAGCTACGAACGTATTGGTTACTCGCCCCATGCCGCGGCGGTGGCCAGGCCATTAAAGGATTCGCGCGAACAATTTGGCGCTGTCAATTTTATCTGGCTACCTGAAATTGCCCGACCGACAGGCGCCAAAGGTGAACCGGTTAAAAATGACTGGCTTGCCGGGCTGACCCGTTGGTGCGTCAGCGAGATAGATCATCTGCTGAATCATGTTTATTTGGGTAAACAGCGGGTTCAGGAAAAGGATATTGCAGTTCTGGTTCGTACTGGCAAAGAAGCCATCGTCATCAAAGAGGCACTTCGGCGTTCAGGCTATGCATCGGTTTATCTGAGTGATAAAACCAATGTTTTTGCGAGTAATGAAGCAAAGGAACTGTTAACGCTTTTGCTTGGCATACTTGAATGTGACAATGACCGCTTGCTGGTCGCAGCCATATCCACCCGCATATGGGGTGGTGACGCGACTATGCTGGCCGAGTTGACGCAAGAGCAAGGCGAACTGGCCTGGACCGCAGCTCGCGCGCGTGCTTATTCACTGCGTGAATGCTGGTTGCAACAGGGTTGTATGAATATGTTGCTTTCGTTGATACATTCTTGTTGCTGCCCCGAGCCTGCCGATCATGAACGCACGTTGACAAATCTATTGCATCTGGCTGAGCTGCTTCAGCAAGCGGCACGTCAATACAGGCAACCACAACAGTTATTTAAATGGTATCGTGATCAATGTGACAATCCGGCTTTAGCCGCAGAAGTGGAACAGCGGTTAGAAAGTGAAGGCAACCTGATCCGAATCGTGACCCAGCATAAATCAAAAGGGCTGGAGTACCCCATTGTATTTATCCCTTATGCGACCACTTATCGGGATCCGACAAAAAATGGCAATGCGTTGGTGTCCTATAGCAAATATCATGACCGGCAAACTGGCGATCTGGTTTATCAACTGGGTGCGACTGAGGACGCTCTGGCGGCGATGCGGGACGAGCTGCATGCTGAATCCATTCGCCTGTTTTATGTCGCCGTTACCCGAGCCTCTCATCGTTGTTATATCGGCCTGGCTCCGATCGATGAGAACAGTGTCAGATCGGGTGTCGGGCTGGTTCTGAAAGTGGCGAACAATACGCAGTGGCAGACACAGCTGGAGGCATTGATCCCTTCGTCCGGGGTGAATTTTGCTGGTTCCAGCATGGCCAACCCGTCCAATAAACTGATTTCTATCACTTCTGAAACAGCGTTACCTAAAAAGATCAAAACCGATGCGACACAGGCAGAATCGCTGACTCCGGCGAGTTTTACAACCTGTTTGGACGATCAATGGCAGTTGGCATCCTATTCCATGATGAAAAAATCCGCCTATCAGCAAAGGGCTGAACGCCAGGATCAAAAAGATCGGGATGAATGGTCAGATAAGGTGCCGGCGGAAAATGCCCCGACTGTATTGGCTGTTTCAGGGCAAGCGGTGCCTTTGCGTTTCAGTCTGAAAAAGGGCAGTGAAACTGGTGATTTATTGCATGATATTCTGGAGCATATTGATTTTGCCAATCCCGACTGGCTGGTCATTCAGCCTTTGTTAAACCGGTTTGACCCGGAAGCAGACTATCAGGATCGCCTGATTGAGTGGATACAGGAAGTATTACTGGCAGAAATTCCTGTTATTGGTTATCTTGACCAGACCATGCGGCTTTCCGACTTGCACTGGGAACATACCCTGCGTGAGGCTGAATTCTATTTCAGTATGGACAACGTTAATCTCGATCAACTGGAGCGATTACTGATGGCGCATCGGGGCACTCGTCAGCGAATCCAGTTGTCGTCGAGTTCTTTATCGCAAGGGTCGATAAAATTAAACGGTATGATGCATGGTTTTATCGACCTTATTTTCGAATTCAGGGGTAAGTACTATGTGGCAGACTATAAATCCAACCATCTCGGTGACCGATACGAAGACTATCAAGTGCAGGCACTGGCCGAAAATGTGTATCAACAATTTTATGACCTGCAATACCTGATCTACTCATTGGCCCTGCACCGATATCTGAAAAATACACTGACTGAGGAGTATTCTCCTGAAACCCATTTCGGTGGCGTCTATTATCTTTATTTGCGAGGTATAACGCCGGTTCATAGTGAGCATTCAGGTATTTACAGGCGAGCAATCACAGTCGACGAACTGATGCAACTGGATAAGCTGTTTGGAACGGGGACTGAACACTGCATAGGGGATGACATGGCATGAAGTATGGCTGTTTTGAACACTGCGCCAGTGTGCTCCATGGCGTCCTCGAAATTGACTTTTATCTAGCCCGAGCCTTGTGTGTCGAGTTTGGTGAAGATAACAATGACTTGTTTTTTCATCTTGTTTTAGCACTTTCATCGTATTTACGGCGGGGACATAGCTGCCTGCCATTGTTCGTGGTTTCAGATCAGTGTCTGTTTGCTTCGTCTGATACAGAGCAGGTGGATGAAACACAACACCAGGCAGGTTACGCGTTCCCTGATGTTGAAATAATACGTGCCTGTCTTGACCCTATCGGTCTGGCGCCGGAGCTGGACAAGGCACTGGTTTTTGACAACGACTGCCTGTTTATCCGGCGTTATTGGGCCTATGAAAAAGAAGTGGTTGCGGCATTGAACTCAAGGCTGGGTGAGAAACCGCTCACTGATAAGCAAATAACCAGAGTCAGTGCCTTGCTCGCTACTTGTTACGATAAGTCTGCCGGTACTGACGATGGCGAGGCGGCAGAGGTGAATTGGTCCAAGGTGGCGGTGGCGAATGCGTTGCTGCGTAACTTTACTATCATAACCGGCGGCCCCGGCACAGGTAAAACCTTCGCTGTCACGCGTTTGCTATTGGCGTTGCAGGAACTCTATGATGGCCAGCTTATAATTGAGTTGGCTGCTCCGACAGGCAAGGCGGCCCAACGATTAAATGAATCAATCATCGCTGGCAAGGCGCAGTTGGCCGAACTCGGGGTGTCTGCTGAAAAACTCAACCAGGTGCCCAATAATGCTAAAACCTTGCACCGGCTACTCGGTTTTCGACCACGGAGTGTCCAGCCCAAATTTGCAGCAGAGCGTCTATTGCCTTGTGATGTGCTGGTGCTGGATGAGGCTTCGATGATTGATTTACCGATGTTGACACGCATATTCCGGGCAACCCGACCGGATGCCAAACTGATTATGTCAGGTGATCCAAATCAGTTACCTTCCGTCGAGGTAGGCAGTGTACTTGCAGAATTGACCCGGCAGGCAAAAAATCGTTTTAGTCCGAGTACGGCAGTGGCTATTGCCAGGTTAACCGGTGAAACACATCTTTCGGTTCAGGAAAACGATCCGGATCATATTGTTACCTTGCATAAAAGCTGGCGATTTGCCGGGTCGATCGGAGAGTTGGCCAATGCGGTCGTTTCGGGTCAGGATTCAGCCAGCTGGCAGTTGTTGAAAGAGCGGAGCGGGTCGAATTTTGATGGCCTGATCGATCCGGTTGATCCAGCCAAACTCGAAGTATCGGATTTGGCGCACAATGTGTCACGTATCAATAACAGCGATTTTGCGGACTGGTTCGAGTCTATTGTTAAAACGCATAGTTTGTCCATTGTTCGCGCTAGTAGTGTGGCAGAGGCATTCGCTGCCCTGGCCAGGTTTCGTGTTCTTGCTCCCAACCGGGTCGGGCCGAGAGGCGTCGAAGTGTTAAATGCTTTGGCAGAAACCATTTTATCGAAAACCAATCCAGGCATCCGCACTGGCCAGCATTATAGCGGGCGACCGATTATGGTGACGGAGAACAATTACAGCATCCGATTATTCAATGGTGATGTTGGCCTAGTATGGCAAAATGATTCGGGTCAGCTTGCCGCTTTTTTCGAAGAAGGTAAAGATGAACAGGGTCAGACTCTGTTCCGGCAAGTCAATCTGGCCCGTTTGCCTCGGGTTGAAACCGTCTATGCAATGACGATACATAAAACCCAGGGTTCCGAATTTGATCAGGTCGCGATTGTGTTACCTGACTATGACAACGAGCTGCTTAGCCGCCAGCTACTGTATACGGCGATCACACGAGCTAAAACGTCGGTGTCTGTGGTGGCAAGTCAGGCCGTTTGGATGCAGGCTGTGCAACGACAAGCCATTCGGTATTCAGGGCTGGCGCGTCGGTGCGATTCGGAGATTGATTTCAAGTCGTGAATAAACTGATCCAAGTGGCTGTTGCAGAGTATTGTTGGGCCAGCCCGGTGACTGGCCCTTATCCGGTTATTGAACTTCAGTGTCGTCCACTGTTTGGTGCAGAGCGGGTTTGGATGCACCGATTGGAATGGTTTTAGGCTTCATCGCTTCAGGAATTTCTTTTACCAACTGTATGGCGAGTATGCCGTTATCCAAGCCCGCTTCTCGCACTTCTACGTAATCGGCCAGATTGAATTTTCTTTCAAATGATCGGTTGGCGATACCCTGATAGAGGAATTGTCGATCACTTTGTTCGGGTTCTTTTTTGCCACGGATAGTCAATACGCCTTTTTCGACATGAATATCCAATTCATCACGGTTGAAGCCGGCCACGGCCAGGGTAATTCTGTAGTGGTTTTCTTCCTGAACTTCAATGTTATATGGGGGATAACCGCCGCCTGCATTTTCATTGCGCATTGAATGATCCAGAATGGATGCTAAACGGTCAAAGCCAACAGAGCTGCGGTACAAAGGGGTAAAGTCGATTCTAGTCATGATATATTCTCCATTAGAAGCAATACTAATTCTCCCAACAAGCCGGCTGCAAAAGCTCTTCTTGAGACTCAGTTGCAAAGCTGACCCGTCAGTTCGAAAAATCGCGGCATTCCAACACTATCCCTGGTCTGCCTCAACAGAACAATTACCTTTCCAGGTCATTTATTCATTCCTGTTATATTGTCAAAGGTGAGGGCTGAAATCGCTATTTCAAGCGTCTAGGTCAAAAAATTTTTCGTTTATCTGTATTGAGGTATCGAGACAGGATCGAATCCAGCGGTGACGAGACCCTGCAAAGGATCTCGTGCCGCTAGAATCATCATTTTATTCTTTTATGTTTGCCGGAAGAATGCCTTTCACGCAGGTCGCTATCAACATAGCGGTCTGTTGTCTGCATCGAGGCATGACCGGCATCGTCTCTGACGTGTTCCCTGGGGCGTATCTTTACATCCTCGGAGATTCCGGTATGGCGTAGCCAGTGAGCGGTGGCGGCTTCGAGTTCAGCGGCATCGGTTTCCAGTCCTTCCTCCCGCATTCTTTGAAAAGACAAATCAAAACATTGTTGTACAATGGCGCGTATTTGTCGGGTACTGGTCACTGGGCCATTGCCCAGATTTTTCGGAATCAACGGCGTGGTTTCATCCGATGTGGGCAGTGGGGTAAGTCCCAGTGACAGTCGAAATCGTTTCAATGCGTCCAGCATATCATCCGATACCGTGACAATACGACTTTTATTGCCTTTGCCAACAACGTGTAACCACCAGTTGCCGTCCATGTCCTTACGAAAATCCCCCATCACCGGGCTGGAACGCTCATCGGTCACCAGTTCGGATATTCTCAGATACATGCCGTAAAGACAATTCATGATGAACAGACTTCTTTCGTGACGTTTATCCTGATTGGCTAAAAGCTCGGTTGTTTCAAAAACAAACTGCCATTGAAGGTTACTGATTCGCCTGATCGGGGTTTTGGTGTTGCGTTTTTGCAGAAATTTACTTTTTTGGCGAATCAGCATGACAGGGTTTGATTCGGTCACCTCCTCCTGAACAAGAAAATTGTAAAACGAAGACAGAACCGAAAACAGCGCTTTCAATGCCGGTTGTGACAAAACGTATTTTTTTCTATCGGGGGAATGACCATGCTTGTGTTCGACTTTATTGACGCCGACAACAAAAGGCCGCCAGGCAGGATTGATGATCCTCTTGTCGTTTCGACTGACAAACCGGGATACGTTTTTGGTGCCAATCCAGGCAACAGGCGGTTTTTGACAAAAGCGAATATAGTCTTCTATATCATGCCGCTTTAAATCAACAATGGACTCCGCTCTGATCAGCCAGGCCCACTGTAACAAACGCTCGATTTCACGACGATACACATTAAAAGTCGCTGTGCTGCCGTTATAACTGTAGATAAATTTCCAGGCAAACTCGAAATCCAAGGCGTAACCAATACCCGTGTCCTGATTGGGAACTTCAAATTGTTTTTGGTTGAATGGATTGCTCAAGTGTTCAATATTGTCAAAAATTGGCTTGGGCACACAGTGTTTGGGTTTTTCCGCGGATGCTGTCATGATTCGGTTCAAAACATAAACTGATAAGATGAGGCTAGTCCAGGCGTCCCACAAGGTCGTCAATCATTGCGAGTGTCAACCCCCAGACCCGCCGGTTTTCATAAGGTACATATTGAACCGGAAGACTGATTCTGCCAATTTTCCATCGCATTTTTTTCCTGATATCGTGTTGTCTGAAAACATCCAGTGGTAACCAGACTATTTCCGCAACCTCGTGATTAATCGAAGTGACGCAAGGTGCATCCAGGTAGTAAACAAAAGGCGTAACAGTCATTGGGCGAGCACTTGAATGCGATTTGGTAATCCAGTCTCTAAGAGACGGAAAATCACTCGGATCTGGCAGATTTATTCCGGTTTCTTCGTAAGTTTCCCGGTGGGCTGTTTCTTGTAACGATTGGTCTGAACCTGATTTCCTGCCTCCAGGGAAAGCCATATGCCCCGACCAGGGGTCACCGGGCCTGATTGCCCGCTGAATAAGTAGCACCCTGGCGGGAGTTTCCCGGGTTAACACAATGGCAACGGCACAATTGACAGCGATACCCCTTATCAAATGAGCATGCCTGAATACGGGGTTGAGTAGACTATACAAGCTGGCGTCCCAATCAGCCCAGCATGCCAGACAGAAATACGATGCCGGTGGTAAATACACCTATACTGATCGCCAATGCCACAACATAGGCTTTGCTGGATGTCGCCTTTTGATTCTGGACGAACAGGTCGATCGTTCTTTGAGCGATATCTTCTGCTGTCTCTCTTGAGATATCGTGAGCCTGCTGGATGGCCTCTGTCTGTAATGTTTGCCAAAAGTCAGTGTCGATAGACTGTACGGATGTCATATGATCCTTGAGTTCATCCATCTGATTGACTGAAATGCCACCTTTGATCGAGTCGTTTTCCAGTTCTCGACGGAATTCTACCAGTTGGTTGCCGATGAACAGGCTGACTTCAGCGGCTATTTCATTTTTAAGTTGGGTTGTCTGTTCCTTCAGCTCGTTTCTGAGTCCAGCAACGGTATCCTGAAGCTGGCTGTACTGAGTTACCCTTGAGTCTGCCACGAGTTTGCTCAAGTAGTCGTATTGCTCATCAAAAAGACTGCTGAGCAATTCGTGTAAGCGAGTATTGATTTGGTTTTTAACCGAAACTTGAGCCACTCGTTCAATCGTATCACCGGGCAAAGGTGTTGCGTCTTCAATCTCTTGTGGTGTCGATTTGCGTGCCAAGGTTTTTGCATCGATGATTTTGCGCTCTCGGTGTTTCGACAAATCAACCAATGGTTCGGGAAGGTTTCCGTGTTGAACATCGTTCTTCAATGCATCCAGTATATTGGTTAGGCCCTGAGGTTGTGGTGGCTTGCCCAGAATACTGTATACCCCGTACTCACGAGCTTCCTCGATAAATTCGTCGGTTTTCTTGGATGTGCACATGATTACCGGAATGTTTGCGGTCTCGGGATTGCTCTTGATAACCTTGGTTGCCTCGACACCGTTCATGCCCGGCATCAAATGATCCATAAATATGACATCTGGCTGATCGTGAGTATTGAGGTAGTCCAAAGCCTCCTCGGCTGAACTGGCCATGGTGACTCGAAGATTGGTTTTTTCCAGCAGTTTGTTAAGCGCAAAGCGTGCCACTTTCGAGTCATCTACCAGTAATGCGTTTTTTATCACCTTTTTTACCTCAATTCGAATCAATTCTTGGCAACAGCATCAGCCTGCCAACTATACCTTAATCTCACTGTGTATTTACCAGCCTTCCATTGGAGGACATTGCGTTGCGCGGTAACTCTTTTCACGATAACACACACCGGGCTCATTAGTCCGTGCGGTAAAAATTTCGCCTTCCGGTGTGGTTAGTTTGGCCTTTCCATAGGGTTTGCCAAACTTGAATGTGCCGGAAATTTTGCTTCCGTTAGGATTCAGTATTTCTCCATGGCCGTGATAGGTGCCATCCATAAATTGTCCCGAGTATTGTTTGCCATCGGCAAAGGTTTCCACACCTTTACCATGGTATTTGCCATTCGAAAATGAACCGTCATAGTGCCTGCCGTCGGGGTAAGTCAGATCGCCTTGTCCGTGAAACAGGTTGTCAGCAAAACCACCGACATACAGGAGACCCTCCCGGGTAGTCAGACTTCCATCGCCGTTAAGCGCACCCTTGACCCAAAAGCCAGAGAAAATATCGCCGTTTGCCTTTGTCAGCGTGCCGTCGCCATTGAATTGGTCGTCACGAAAGCCACCAATGTAAACATCACCATTTGCCAAGGTTAACGAACCCTGGCCATGCATCTTACCCTCAAACCAGTCGCCACTGTATTTAATACCGTCAGGATAACGGATAGCGCCTTTGCCATGAAACAGTTTATTGACAAATGACCCGGTGTACTCAGTTCCATCAGACTCGATATAAGTGCCTTCACCTGTGCTGATGCCACCGCGCCATTGTCCGTCCCGATACTCCACCGAGGTGTACTCTTCGAGGCTTGCAACCAGAGCGCTGGATTTGCCCAGGTAAACGTTGGTCGCCCCTTTCCAGCTAACGTAGCCGGGCTTGGCGACTTCAACGTTGTATCTACCCGGTTTGAGATTAACCTCGAGTTTGGTTTTGCCATAGGGCTTGCCATTGATAAGCACCATGTCGCCATTCACGTTGGAGCGAACGATCAGCTTGCCAGTCGTCGCTTTGGCTACCGGCGGTGTCTTCGGTTTTACGAAGGTAACCGGTTCCATCTCGATTTTTTTGGCAATTGGTTTCGATTCCTCGTCCCCGGTAGTCGATCGAGGTTGGGATACCCGCTCGGTTTCATTGGATACAACCATCGTCACGGATCCGGTTATTTCCGCTTTGCTCTTGGCAGACGTTTTGTTCGTGGTTGTGATCACCCTGGCCTCTGGTTTGTTCGTTGCGCCTGTCGGGTCACTTTCCACCACTGTATCGAGGTGTTTTTTTACCTGTATGTCGTTTGATGTTACCCGGGAAGGAACATCTGCAAATATATCCGCTTCGGAGTCATTGGCAGTTGTTATCTGGTCAAAATCATCTGGTTCAGACTGCTTGTCTTGTCGGGCTGTCTGCGCAATCCGGGGGTTGTTCTCCGCCATTTTATTGGGCGAGAAGCGGTTGTCGACGGATAAAGGCGGCAAATCGGGCCCTGAGTAAGAATTCTGCTGAGTAACCTGGGCGAAACCGACAGTGAGCAGTGTCATAAAAAGCAGGGCATTGATAAAAAGCAGTGGCCTCAAATCGACCATATTGAAACAAACCTCGTTAAGCTGTCTATGAGTTTAATGGTAGACCTATTTGCTGCATAGTGTAACTGAATTACGACGTAATAGGGAAAAACAGAAATAACGTCACATTTTGATTGGCATCGTTCACGCCCGGTTCGTGTCAGGGAGTGTTTTTGTTAAGGTTTTGTAATTCTTCCCACGCGCGCATGTGAACGTCTGCCTCATATTCGTAGGGTGATTTATACGGGGTCAGTACGAAATCGAAAACAGCAAAGATGAAACCTAGCGAGAACCAGGCAATAAACAATGTTTCGATTGTAGCCGCTTGCACTTCCGGGTTGGATTCGACGAATTGTCGCAAATGTGGCAACAGGTTGGATACCGCAGCAACTGGATTGAAACGGTAAAAGACAAGAGGTAGCCAAATAGCGATAAACACCGGGAAAAAACCAAAAGACCATAAAAAGCGCCGAAGCAAATAGACTGTCATCGCTTTTATGCTTTTGGTTCTCAGCTCGGGATTCTTTTTTATTCGTTCAAGGTAACGCTTTCTTTCGACCCAATAGGCTTGAATATCGATGGACTCACTGGTTCTGGCAGTGACCAGCAGTTTTCGTCTTTTTCGTGGCGGATGTCTTGGCTGTGATAATCTTGCCTTCCGGTTGTGACTGTTGTTACGCTCCGCGCTAGCCTGAGTGTCTTCGGTGTTTCGCTGTGGTTCTGTACCGGCTGCGACCGGTTTGATCTCATTTGAATCAGTTGTGTTCAATTTGTATGTGCTCGTTACCAAGTGGATTGTTTGGGAACAAAAATGAAACTGTTTTTTTCGGGTGTAACTTTATAGGTATAACTATAACAGACACGACCTTTCGTTCACTGAACAATATCGCAATCAGCGCCAATTCCCGGCAACTTGTTAACCCTGTTTGCTATTACAAGCACGTATCGTTGTATACTATCACCATTATTTATTTTAATCGTCATTTTTCCAGTCACAACCAATCAGTAAGATATTCTATGGCTTTCAAATTACTAAGAGAAAAAACAATTGAATCCTTGCATGTCGCTATCCAAGAGTATGAACATAGAGAAACGGGCGCTATTCATTTTCATATCGAGTCGGACAACGACGAAAACGTTTTTCTTGTGGCATTGCGCACGATCCCTAAAGATTCAACCGGTGTTGCACATATTTTAGAACACACCGCGCTGTGCGGCAGTGAAAACTATCCCGTGAGAGATCCGTTTTTCATGATGATTCGTCGATCACTGAATACGTTTATGAATGCCTTCACCAGCTCTGATTGGACTGCATATCCCTTTGCCAGCAAAAACCGAAAAGATTTCGATAACCTGTTGCACGTTTACCTGGACAGTGTGTTTTTTTCCAGGCTGGATGAGTTGGATTTTGCACAGGAAGGCCATCGCATCGAATTTTCCGAGCCGGAAGACCCAGATACCCCGCTGGAATTCAAAGGCGTTGTCTATAACGAAATGAAAGGGGCGATGAGCTCTCCGGTAAACCAGTTATGGCAAGCGTTAACCCGATATGTGTTTCCATCGACAACCTATCATCACAACAGCGGCGGTGAACCTGATCATATTATTGATCTTTCCTATGAGCAATTGATCACGTTTTATCGCAAACATTATCATCCAAGTAATTCGGTATTTATGACTTTCGGTGATATTCCGGCACAGGAGCATCAGGAAAAGTTTGAACGCCTGGTACTGAACCGGTTTTCCCGTCAGAAAGTCGATACGGTTATACCCGATGAAAAACGGTATTTTTCGCCCATCAGTGTTCGCGAGTCTTATCCGGTATCTGGCAGCGACAGTCTCGAACACAAGACGCATATTGTAATGGGCTGGCTGCTTGGGCATTCTTTCAGTCTCGAAAAAAATCTAGAAGCACATTTGCTCGCCAACGTTCTGTTTGAAAACAGCGCGTCGCCATTGCAAAAAGAACTTGAAACCACGGCCATTGGTCAGTCTCCGTCTCCTTTATGTGGTTTGGAGGATTCCAACAGAGAAATGACCTTTGTCTGCGGGATAGAGGGAAGCGATCCCGAGCATGTGGATACTCTCGAAACATTGGTGATAAATACGCTCAACAAGGTGGCAGAAGAGGGGGTGGCCAAAGAACGCCTCGAAGCCATATTGCATCAACTGGAGTTGAGCCAGCGGGAGATTTCCGATGGTAGTTATCCGTATGGATTGCAGCTTATTATTGCGGCTTTGTCGCCACTTGTTCACGGTGGTGATGCGATAGAACATCTCGATCTGGAACCCGTTTTGACGCGCCTTCGAGAAAAAATCGAAGATCCGGATTATGTTAAAAACCTGGTCAGGAAACTCTTGCTTGACAACCCTCACAGGGTGACGCTTACTCTGGTGCCAGACGAAAAGCTGGCGCATTATCGTGACACCTACCGTGAAAAGCATCTCGCAGATATAAAAGCGATGCTGTCGTTGCGGGAAAAGACCGACATAGTGGCTAGAGCGGAGAAATTGAAACAGCGTCAATTACACAAGGATGATGATTCGATACTGCCGAAAGTCACCGTAAAGGATGTACCAACGCAGCTTTCGGTACCAATCGGAATAACCGGCAAGTCACCACTGAAACTGGTTCAGTTCGAGCAGGGGACGAACGGTCTGGTGTATCAGCAGATCGTGATTTCGTTGCCAGCGTTAACCGAAGACGAGATGGCTATTTTGGCAGTCTATTGCTACTGCCTCACCGAAGTCGGCTTGGGAGACCGAAACTATCTCGATGCGCAAGATTGGCAGTCTTCAGTGAGTGGTGGCCTATCGGTTTACTCGACGATTAAGGGCAGGATAGATGATGAACAGGCCGTTTCCGGCTATTTGGTATTGTCCGGTAAGGCATTGGTCAGAAACGAGAAAAAACTAACGGAACTATTATATGCGACGCTGCAAAGTGCCCGCTTTGATGAGCAGGATCGGATCGCGGAATTGATCGCCCAGATTCGGGCAAAAAAAGAGCAGTCAGTGACTTCCAACGGTCACGTCCTTGCGATGGGAGTGGCATGTAGTGAAATGAGTCCAGCGGCCAGTTTGTCCTACCAGATAGGCGGCATGAAAGGAATCAAGCGAATCAAGGCGCTCCATGATTCGTTAAAGCAACCTGAAAATATCGCTCGACTTTGTCATCGACTGAAACAATTGCACGAAAAAATCAAACTCGCACCCAGGCAGTTTTTAGTCATTGCCGAGCCGGGAATCGCTCCACAATGCTCGGAAACTGTCAGCCAGCAGTGGCAGGCACAGCAGGGTACCCACTCTTCCTTTGCGCTGGCGCCGATCCGTAACCAGGTAAAACAAGCCTGGATCACTTCTACGCAAGTTAATTTCTGTGCAAAGGCATACCAAAGCGTAGCCTATGAGCATGTGGATTCTGCGCCGCTGACAGTGCTCGGCGAGTTTATGCGCAACGGGTATCTACACCGGGCGATTCGGGAGCAGGGTGGCGCTTATGGCGGAGGAGCGGGGCAAGACAATGCGATAGCCGCCTTCCGGTTTTATTCGTATCGAGATCCACGTTTGAGTGAAACCCTGCAAGACTTTGATGATGCGATAGACTGGGTGCTCGATTCAGAGCACGAGGAACAGGCATTGGAGGAGGCGATCCTCGGTGTCATTGGTCAAATCGATAAACCAAAATCACCGGCAGGTGAGGCAAAATCGGCGTTTCACCATGAATTGTTTGGTCGCACTATCGAACAAAGAAAGCGGTTCCGGACCCGCGTATTGCAGGTAACCTTGGAGGATTTGCGTCGTGTTTGTGACACTTACCTAAAACAGAATGCCAGTATTGGCGTTATTTCTAACGTAGCAAAAAAAGACGAACTGATCAGATTGGGGCTGCAGGTGGCAGAGTTGTAATCGGTTACTTTGACTGTTATCTAACTCTTCGATCTATACCGGTTCTGGCCATTATATGGGTGGCTATTTCTTCAATTGAATTGAAAGTGGTATTCAGAAACGGAATACGTTCGCGCCGGTACATCAGTTCGACTTCTTCTACTTCATAGTTGCATTGTTTGATTGACGAGTATTTGGAGTTGGCTTTACGTTCGTTTCTGATGCAAGCAAGTCGTTCCGGGTCTATGGTGAGACCAAACAGCTTTTTCCTGTGCGGCTGCAATGCAACAGGAAGCCTTTGGTCTTCGATATCTTCTTCTGTGATCGGGTAGTTGGCCGCTTTTAGTCCATATTGCAGAGCCAGATACAGGCAGGTCGGTGTTTTTCCAGTACGCGAAATACCGATAAGAATCAAGTCTGCCTGATCGTACAGTCGCGTTCGGCCGCCATCATCATTGTCCATGGTGTAGTTAACGGCGCTCATCCTGCGCTCATACGCTTCCAGATTCTGGTTTATCGAATGAGACTTACCTACTTCGTGCGAGGGTTGAGTGTCCAGTTCCCGTTCCAGTGGTGCCAGAAAAGCACCGAAGGTATCCACCATAAACGCATTGGCTGCGGCGAATTCCCGGCGGATCTTCCGGTCGACTATGGTCTCGAATATAATCGGCTTTGCCAGGTCAAGCTCGCCCGCCTTGTTGATACTTTCGACAGCAGTTCGCGCTTTGGTCGGGGTATCGATGTACGGAAGTGTAATTTTTTCGAATTCGATGCCTTCAAATTGGGCAAGCAGTGCCTGACCGATCCCTTCAGCGGTAATACCAGTTCCGTCCGAGATAAAAAAAGCGGTTCGTTTCATTAAAACGCCTCCGAGTATCTGGCGCGTATTGTATGCCACACACAACGTAATGATAATAACAATATCTAAGAAACCTGATTTTGATATAGAGTATTACTCGTCGGCTTTAATTCCTGTAATATGTTTTCGATCTGTTGAGTAGGGAGAGACGCGTTGGACAAGTATATAGTCTGGTTCACAGAGCTCGGTATGAATGATGTCCAGAAAGTAGGTGGTAAAAACGCTTCTCTCGGGGAAATGATCAGTCACCTGTCTCCGGCTGGTGTGTCAGTGCCTATGGGGTTTGCAACCACTTCCGATGCTTACAGGGAATTTCTCGCTACCGATGGTTTGGATGAGCGAATTCGGCGTTCCCTGGCATCCTTGGATGTTCAAGACGTTCATGCTTTGGCTAAAACCGGCGCAGAAATCAGGCAATGGATCGTAAACACCCCTTTCCCCGAGGCGTTTGAAGTGTCGATTGCCCGCGCGTTCGCCAGACTGACGGGGGAAAACGAATCAATGTCAGTGGCAGTCAGGTCTTCCGCCACGGCAGAGGATCTTCCTGATGCCTCTTTCGCTGGACAGCAGGAAACATTTCTGAATATTTCCGGCTTGGACAATATCAAAATTGCAATAAGAGAAGTTTTTTCGTCATTGTTCAATGATCGGGCTATCTCGTATCGGGTACATCAAGGGTACGAACATGCGGATATCGCTTTGTCCGCGGGCGTTCAAAAAATGGTATACAGTGAATCAGGCGCCAGTGGTGTAATGTTTACCCTGGATACCGAGTCCGGATTTAACGATGTGGTGCTTATTACATCTTCTTATGGTTTGGGTGAGACAGTAGTTCAGGGTGCGGTAAATCCGGATGAATTTTATGTGCATAAGCCCACCTATAATGCCGGCAGACCAGCCATTTTGAGACGAAGCCTGGGCAGTAAAGCCATAAAAATGATTTGCGCCAAGTCAGTCGAGGTTGGCAGTTCTGTCGAAACGGTCAAGGTCGAACCTGAGCAACGCGCCTTGTTCTCGATCACCGACCAAGAAATCAACGAGTTGACTCGGCAGGCGTTGATTATAGAACGACACTATGAACGGCCAATGGACATAGAATGGACTAAAGATGGTCGTGACGGCAAATTGTACATACTGCAAGCGCGGCCGGAGACAGTGAAAAGTCGAAGTAGCGCTGCTGTTATGGAGCGTTATTTGCTCAAGGAAGAAGGTAGGGTTCTGGTTGAAGGCAGGAGTATTGGCCAGAAAATAGGCAGTGGCCCTGTTCGCGTCGTTGCGTCCATTCGTGAAATGGATCGGGTGCAGGAAGGGGATGTGCTGGTTACCGATATGACCGACCCCGACTGGGAGCCGATTATGAAGCGTGCCTCTGCTATTGTAACCGATCAAGGTGGCCGAACCTGTCATGCGGCGATCATCGCTCGTGAATTAGGCATTCCTGCGGTGGTAGGCTGCGGCGACGCGACAGCCCGCCTCGAGGAAGGTATGCAGGTGACAGTATCATGTGCCGAGGGTGATACCGGGATAATTTACGCGGGTCAACTGAGTTATGAGTTGCGTGAAAACAGCGTGGATTCCATGCCAGCCATTCCGTTTAAAATAATGATGAACGTCGGCAACCCAGATCGAGCATTTGACTTTCAGTCTTTACCCAATGCAGGAGTTGGTCTGGCCCGCTTGGAGTTTATTATCAATCGTATGATTGGTGTACACCCAAAAGCTCTGTTGAATTTCGACACCTTGCCAAAAGAAGTCAAACAAAGTGTAGAGAAAAAGATTTCCGGCTATGGTCAGCCTATCGATTTTTATGTTGAAAAACTAGTTGAAGGAATCTCTACCCTGGCGGCAGCGTTTACGCCGAAAAGGGTGATCGTACGTTTATCCGACTTTAAGTCGAATGAATACGCGAATCTGATTGGCGGCACTCTATACGAACCGGATGAGGAAAATCCCATGCTTGGTTTTCGGGGTGTATCCAGATACATCTCCGATACCTTCAGGGATTGTTTTGAACTGGAATGTCGTGCTTTGAAGAAAGTCCGGGAGGAAATGGGATTCACCAATGTGGAGATTATGGTTCCATTTGTCAGAACTCTTGGTGAAGCTCGACAAGTCATCGATTTATTGGCTCAAAATGGTTTAAAACGAGGAGAAAACGGGCTTAGGGTCATTATGATGTGTGAATTGCCCGCCAATGCGCTATTGGCAGACAGCTTTTTAGAATATTTTGATGGATTTTCCATAGGCTCCAATGACTTGACTCAGCTGACGCTCGGCCTGGATCGTGATTCCGGTATTATCGCTCACCTGTTTGACGAGCGGAATGAAGCGGTAAGGTTATTGCTTTCCAAAGCGATAACGGCATGTAAACAAGCGGACAAGTATATTGGAATCTGCGGCCAGGGTCCGTCAGACCATCCTGACCTGGCCAAGTGGTTAATGAAGCAGGGAATAGGCAGCGTGTCTCTTAACCCTGATTCGGTGCTCGATACCTGGTCTTTCCTCGCAGATAACCAGGAATAGGTGATTATGCGTAGTAGCAGCGATTTGTTTCCTGTCAGGCTTATTTCTGCAGAGGTGCATGGTGAGTTTTATGAAGATGCGTATCTGCTCAAACCAAACAATTGCCCGGATAAAACAGTTGAGTTGGCAGTCACTCGTTATTCACAGCATGATGATACCAATAACAGAGTCCCCTTGATTCTATTACATGGTTTTTTTTCCAATCGTCTGGAATGGCTGCCGTTTCCCGGTGTCGGTCTGGCGGGTTATTTGGGTAACCTCGGTTATGATGTGTGGTTGCCGGAAATGCGGGGGCATGGTTTGTCGCCCGTCAATAAATCTTATCTTGACAACACATTTTCTGACTATATTCAGTTTGATCTTCCTGCTATCCATCAATTTGTAGCTGAAAAAACCGGCAAAAATCCGGTGTGGATTGGCCATAATTTTGGCGGCCTGGCCATTTCCGCCGCAATCGGTGCCGGAGCTATATCAAACGAAGGTGTTGCAGGAGTGACGCTTTTGGCGGCTCAGGTTGGACACTTACATTGGCTGCTGAATTTACCCTTGGCTGCCCGAATTGGTGCCTGGCTGATCAGTCGCCAACCCTTTCTCGAAGGCTACAAGAACGGCTATGGTCAGGAAAATGAACCCAGTAAACTGGTCTGCGAAGTGGTTAAATGGCAAACATGGAAAGGCTGGCAGTCACTAAAAGGCGAGGATTACAACGCCGCCGTTGCAAATGTACGTTGTCCGGTATTGGCTATCGCTCCTGATTCTATCAGTGCAGAGAAACGGCGATGCTACGACCAGTTTTTCGATTCTCTAGGTTCGACTGACAAAAAGTCGGAGACAGTGATGATTGTCGAAGATGGTGTGGCTGTACGCAAACATCATTCGTTGATATTAGGCCAAAAAAATGTTGATATGATTGGCACTAAAGTGGCCAAGTGGTTATCTGAAAAACAGTGTGTGTTACAAATGCGGGACTGTGGTCATTCCGTTCAAACAGATTTAGACCGGACTATTCGTTGAATAGCCATTTTTTTAATTGCAGAAGAAAAGGTGAACGTTTTGAAAATTATTACTCCAGATTTATGTGATGAATTTCCCGAGTCAATACAAGTAATTGAGCCGATGCTCAATAACTATGGTGGTAAACCCGCATTCGGTGGAGAAATTGTCACCGTCAAGTGTTTTGAAGATAATTCTGTCGTAAAAGAGCAGGTTGCGTTGCCGGGTAAGGGTAAAGTGCTCGTTGTCGATGGTGGTGGCTCCAAACGTGCCGCATTGCTTGGGGATATGCTGGCTGAGAAGGCGAGTGTCAGTGGCTGGGAAGGTATCGTTGTCTATGGTTGCATACGGGACGTAGATGTCATTCGTAAAACCGACCTGGGCGTTCAAGCGCTGGCGACACATCCAATGAAAACCGAAAAAAAAGGTATTGGTGAATTGAACGTACCAATCAAATTCGGCGGGGTGGAAATGCGTCCGGGACAGTATATCTACGCTGATAATAACGGTGTGATTGTGTCCGACAAGGAACTGACTGACTGAAAAGCAATGTTCTGAAATGATTAAATCAGCCGAAGGTCGGCTGATTTAATTGCTTCACTTTTTAATATCGAGAATCGCAGCGCCCAACTCAAACTTGCCGTTGTCCTTTTTGGTACAACGGATGATTTTAGCTGTAGCTTCCAGCGCAGGAAAGGCTTGATTGTTGGATGGTATGCAGATAAACAGCTCTTCCCCCTCCTTAATCATTTCATCAGCCTCAATGAGCATGCCAGTACCGCTGAGGTCATGGCATACAGCTTCAATTGTTTCATCCGAGTTATTCATTCTTATAGTGATTTCAGTATTCACTTTCATTCGGATGAAATCTCGTTTCTCGCTGAAGTCACGAACATTATCCATCGTACAAGTTACCTATATTTTGTCTTTGTCAGAATATTTATAGAATCATTTAAAAGGACTGTCAAAGTGGATTGTGTTATGTAAACCAGTCAGTCATCCGGTTTTATTGTTGTAAAAAATTTTTTCTAGTTTATTAAATACATTAATTATTATTTATAATACTTTGATTTTATTAAGCCCAACTTTCATTCTTCCTGGAACCTTTCATCATTGGGACGATAATCGCGATCACGACGCCGAGAGCGACCAGGCCGCCACCGACAAGCATTAAATCCGTTTCCGATCTATCTTTAAGGCGCTGGTTGTCGGCCTGAAGCTTGTCGATCTCGTTTTGTAGTTCTTGATTCAATTCTTGCAGCTCTCGATTTCGGTTATCGAGGTGAACGGCATTCTGCGAAATAGCGGTAATATCTTCAAGTTGACTGGTGAGCTTTTCGTTTTTCCGGGTCAGTGTTTCGTTGGCAGTTTTAAGCTGGGTGTTTTCCAATTGAATTTTTTCGAATTGACTGCCAAGTGTGTCGGATTTATTTCTCAATAGGCTTAACGTTTTCAAAGCTTTTGCCAGTTTTTCTTTTGCAATAGGCTCATTGATCAGGAAACGAGAAGGAACCCATCCCTCGATACCGCCAGGTTCTCGTATTTTTGACCATTTTGCCACTTCATCGGTTTCTATAACCGTGACCTTCACTCCACTCACAATGGATTTTAAAATTCGATAAGTGGTTTTCGGCCCGGTACGAATGTTGACCCGCAGCTTGTCATCTATGTACATGGTTGCCGACTGGACGGGAAGAGCAATTGCTAGTAGAACGAGTAAGGCAGGTAGAATTCTTTTCACGTATTAAACTCTGAAATATAGGTTTGAATTGTAATCGCGTTGTTTGCTATTGCATCATTGGCCAACTAAGGAAGCACTTTTTTGAAAGGCTTGACTGTTACTTTTTTATAGGCTCCGACTGCCAGAAAAGGATCTGAGTCTGCCCATTGTTTGGCCTGGTTCAGGTTCTCGAACTCTGCGATAACTATGCTGCCAGAAAACCCGGCTTCACCTGGATCGGGGCTGTCAATGGCGGGAGTCGGCCCGGCTAACAGGAGTTTGCCCGCATTTTTAAGTTCATTTAGTCTCGCCAAATGTTCGGGTCTGGCTTTTTTTCGTAAGTCAAGGCTGTTTTCTACATCTTCGCTAATAATTGCGTAAAACATTCTAGTTACACTTCCTCTTGTTTCTTGTTGGCGTTTTCGCCTACGCTAGATTCATCCGAAATATACCTGGATAAAAGTAATCCCTGGATAATAACAAATACCAAGGTTAACCCCAGCAGGCCAAAAACTTTGAAGTTAACCCAGAATTCTTGGGAAAAACTGAAAGCAACGTATATATTCAACGCGCCGGCGACAAAAAAGAATGTGGCCCACGCCATATTCAAGTTGCGCCATACAAGCGGTGGCAAGCTAAGATTGGATTCCAGCATTCTTTGAATGATATTTTTATTACCAATAAACTCGCTACCCAGAAAAACACAGGCAAACAGCCAATTAATGACAGTGGGTTTCCATACAATGAAAGTGGGATCTTTGAGCGCGACTGTCAAGCCACCAAATAAAATAACCATCACCAGAGTGACTAAATGCATTTTTTCGACACGGCGGTTTTTAATCCATAGATAAGTGACCTGGATAACTGTTCCCGCGATGAGGACTGCAGTCGCGACGATAAGGTCTTGGGTATATTGGTACGCCGCGAAAAACAATATCAACGGAAAAAAATCAGTAAATGCTTTCATCTAACCATGAACCATGTAAGTTAAGTGTAAGTTAATCGGTTATTATAGCGGATGCCATGAATTAAAGACATTCCGTCAATCGGTTAATCACGCATCTAACCATATGAGACAATAATGAACCACACCGATTTAACTATGTCGTCTGTTATGTCGCCAATTATCGATTTACATAGTCATTCCACTTGCTCCGATGGCGTTTTGGATCCTGAAAGCCTCGTTATACGGGCTTTTCAGAAGGGTGTTAGCCATTTCGCTTTGACCGATCACGATACAATGTCGGGCATTGACCTGGCTGCAAAGACAGCGAAACAACACGACATTAAATTTTATTCAGGAATTGAGTTATCTTGTGTCTGGGCGGGGATGACAATTCATATTCTAGGATTGGGGTTTGACACTTTCAGCGAAGTGATGACAAAAGCCTGTGACGACCAAAAAAATGCCAGAGCCAACCGAGCGGAAATCATCGATGAGCGGCTGCGTCATAAATGCAAAATGACGGGGGTTTTGGAATTGGCGCGCGAACACTCAGGCCATGATGTACCAGGCAGGCCACATTTTGCCGAGGCAATGGTAGAGCTGGGATACGTGGCCAACACCTCTGTCGCATTCAGTCAGTATTTAGGCAGTGGTAAGCTGGGCGATGTCAAATCGCTGTGGCCCGATCTGCAGACAGTTGTCGAGTGGGTCACCGCGGCCGGCGGGGTTGCTGTAATCGCTCATCCGCGCAAGTATAAAATGACGACAAGCAAATTACGTCGCTTGATTGTTGATTTTATCGCCGCTGGTGGCCAGGCGATCGAGGTAGTGACATCAGGGCAAAAACAAGGTGATACCGGACTTCTGGTGGAGTTGTGTCGTCAATACGAGTTGTTGGCAAGCCTGGGCAGTGATTTTCATTTTCCTGGTGCGAATTGGTGTGAATTAGGTCGGAATCTGCCAATTCCTGCCGGAGTTGATTTGGTTTGCAATCATATTCAGCCCATGCCAGTCATATACAAGAAATTGCCGATTGAAATTAGTTCTTTCTAGCGTGAAAGTGCAGATATAAATCAGTGATTATCACCGGCAGCTGGCCACAAAATTCTTCCAGCAACGATTCGTTATGACCAATTTCATTAAATGGTTCTTCGTCTAAAAACAATCCGGACAATGCCATTATTGGAACAAGTAGTTCTGCAACCAGCTCTTCGTCGGATTCCATCCAGCGGGCTTCATCCTGAAGATAGTAGGTAATAAAACCGCCGCACCAATTACTTATACAGTCCAGTTCCGAGTCAGGCTCGGTTGGGATGATCAGTAGTTCGTCCTGTTCAATCTCCATTCGCGTCGAATGAGCTATTTTGTTCAGTAAAGCCGCAATATCCAAAGGTAATGAATTGTGCTTAGAAGAGCCCGTGATCATACTTGCCAGCGTAACAGAAGATAATTCTTTCGGAGTGACTACGTGAGCTGCCATTACCCCTAGCACGGCAAAGTAATCCATTGCCGTTTCTTCAAGTTCAGGAGAAAAAAGATAGGTTTCCAGAGTGTCGATTTCTGTGTCGTTGAGTAGTTCCCCGGTCATGGTGTGACTGTCCTGATTTGCTGTCTATCGATCAAACCGTTTTCAGGCTACCGACAATTGGCTATCGGATACCGACAGGAAGGCATCCCTGCACCTGTCGGTATTTACTGATTTGCTTCCGAAGTTGTCGGTTCCAGGTTATGCGCGTTAGCCTCTCGAATTTCGGATATTCTTTGTTTTTCCGGTTCTTTTACCAATTCAATTTCATCCGCTGATACCGATTGATTTACGACCGATTCTGCCTTGATCGTCATATCAGCCGATGCTTCTCTATCGGAATTGGAGACTGATTCCCGCGCCTCTTCTTTTGCAGTTTCCGGTATTGCTTTTTCGGCTTCGCCGGCAACGATGGTTTTTATTGGCTCGGGTGAGTTTTTGGATTTTGGTTTTTGCTCGTTCTGCTGTTCCAGGGCAGAGGGCTGTGCTTGTTTTCTCGCCAGTCGAGGATCATTTGGCGCTCTTCTGGGAGTTCTTCGTCGTTTTTTCGGCGCGGTGTTTGTTTTGGCTGCAGTTTCAGTGACGCCAGTGTCAAGCGGTTGTGCTGTCGCCTCTATCAGGGTTTCACCAACAACCGGTTCTTTTGCTATTGGCACCGCCGGGCTAGTATCAGTAGTTTGATTGATCTCGCTTTCACTTGGTACTGCCTGCGGTCTAGATTCCCTGGCATTTCGTTGTGGTTGGCTCTCTTTGCGGCCAGTTTCCATCGCTGACGCATTCGTTTCAGGCTCTATTGCCTTCGGTTCACTGGTTACTGATTCTCGAGTGGTTTCGTCGAATGTTAAAATTGAAACAGTGGTTTCTGCGTTATCTGACTGAATTTCAGGCCATGATATCGTTTCTTCTTTTGCCATTGCCGTTTTCTGGGGCTTGTTTGCCGGCTGCCGCCTGGTCGCGGCATTGTTCGTACTGTTTGCCATAGCGTCAGATTCAATTTTTGTTTGGCGAGAACCCTGTTCAGCATTCGATTTCGATTCATTGATAGAGACTATTTGTTCCGATTTCTGCTTACGAGTATTTATCGTTCGATCATCTGTTTCAGCAAGCCCTTTATCTGGCGCAGATCGTTCGACTTGATCAGTGCGGTCAGCACGTTCCGCTCGGGTTGGTCGACGGGATTTTTCGTTTCTCGCCTGCTGTTGATTTCCGTTTGACCGATCTCTGCGAGGACGTCTAGACTCCTCGTTGAAGTCGCTTGTGGTCTTTTCATTCGATGAGTAGTCTCGTCGTTTATCCTCTTTTCGCCTGTCGTTTCTGGTACGATTGCTGGCGTTTTGCCTGCGGTTTTCATCGCGATTTACGCGATTGTCATTATCCTGCCTGTTGCGATCGCTGCGCTCTCGTCTTGGTTGCCTGTTTTCGTTGTTTTGTTTGGGCCTGTTACGTTCGCGGTTTTCTCTGGCTAAGGTGCTCGGACGAGACTCTGACTTGGCGCTCTCAGGCAGTTTTTTCTGTAACTCTGCTTCTTTTTTCGTTTCACCGGATAGAAACGCTTTGAATTTTGCGGACATCCTTTTAATCAGGCTCTTCGGTTCTTCAGGTTTGGCCGGCGGGGAGACAGGCGAGATTGATTTTATTGCGGCTTGTTCGCAAACGACTTCTCGTTGTGTCGATGGCGAGCCAGTGTTTTCTGCGGCGCTTGTGGCAGATATTTCGTAACTGCGTGACGAGACGTTTGTGTTCTCATCATCTCTTAAACGTGCAACTTCATACTGCGGCGTGTCGAGATGGGGGGAAGGTATGATCAATACCGCGACACCTTGATCTTTTTCTATATCGGCAATTTGTTGTCGTTTTTCATTCAGCAAGAAAGTGGCAACAGGTACTGGAACGACAGTTTGTACCCGGCCTGTTCTATCTTTTGAAGCCTCTTCGTAAATGAGTCGCATGATAGACAAAGCCAGCGACTCAACACTGCGTATTTTCCCTTGGCCTGAACAGCGCGGACAGACATCAGTTCGGGTTTCCTCAAGAGAGGGACGCAATCGTTGACGCGACATTTCCAGCAGGCCAAAGCGGGATATCTTCCCTACCTGCACACGAGCACGGTCAAGTTCCAGAGCCTGCCTGACTTTAGCTTCCACTTCCCGTTGGTTTCTGGCTGGAGTCATATCGATAAAGTCGATAACGATCAGCCCGCCAATATCCCGCAAACGAAGTTGTCTTGCAATTTCTTCGGCTGCCTCGATATTGGTTTGCAGTGCCGTTTCCTCGATATCGCCACCTTTGGTCGCCCTTGCCGAGTTAATATCGATGGATACAAGGGCTTCCGTTGGATCGATGACGATGGCGCCACCCGAGGGTAGTTTCACTTCACGTTGAAAGGCGGTTTCTATTTGCGCTTCGATCTGATATCGGCTGAATAACGGAATCTCGTCTTCATAAAGTTTTATCTGGTTTTCATAGGTGGGCATAACGGATCGCACGAAGTTAACGACATCTTCGTATATTTCATTGTCATCCACCAGGACTTCACCGATATCCTGGCGCAAATAGTCTCTTACCGCTCGAATAATGACATTACTTTCCTGATAGATCAGAAATGGCGCAGGCCTGCTTTTGGCAGCATGGGTAATGGATTCCCAGAACTGACAAAGATAATCCAGATCTCGCTGCAGCTCTTCGCAGGTTCGGCCAACACCGGCAGTCCGGACAATGACGCCCATGCCCTTAGGCATGGTCAGGCTGGACATAGCCTCTTTCAATTGTGCACGTTCTTCACCCTCGATGCGCCGGGAAATTCCACCGGCTCTGGAATTGTTTGGCATTAAAACCAAGTATCGTCCAGCCAGACTGATGAAAGTGGTCAATGCAGCGCCTTTGTTGCCTCGCTCTTCTTTGTCGACCTGAACAATAATTTCCTGGCCTTCTTTCATCACTTCCTTGATGTTGACTTTGCCACTGGTTTTATTGAGTGATGCCGAAAAGTATTCTTTACAGATTTCCTTGAGGGGGAGAAAGCCATGTCGATCTGCACCGTAGTCAACGAATGCAGCCTCCAGGCTGGGTTCAATGCGGGTAATTTTGCCTTTATAAATGTTGGCCTTCTTTTGTTGGCTCAAACCTGATTCTATGTCCAAGTCGTATAGTTTTTGTCCATCTACCAATGCGACTCGCAACTCTTCAGTGTGAGTTGCGTTGATCAACATTCTTTTCATCGAGTGTTTAGTTCCGTATTGAGCACACAGAGAACGACGGTGGGAGGATGTTCCACTTAATTAAAGACGGGCGATCCAACAGGATTTTGAATCAACAAATATCACGCGTGATGACTTTCTCTAAATCTCGCGGTTATCCCGCTCATTTGAGCGGGATAACCGCGAGATGAAAATCAAACCTAATAATGGGCAAAAATGCACCATGGCGATAAAGAATCAACTTTTCCGCTACCATCTGCTTTGTCTGGTGCCTCGCATTAAAACAGTATCACTGGCTTTTATTCTCTACGCCGGTGTTTACGCTAAATAATATTCTTTATGTCGATAGGTATTCCCGAGTTGGTTTAATTGCCTTATTGAAACTCTGTTCCGGTCTTAGGTTGTACCACTTTAAATCGTACTGTTTCAGGCTGTACTATTTTGTCGATTGGTAGAACGGCCGTTTTAGAATCTCTTTGACGAAACACTTCCTCACACGCATTCAATGGTGCGTGGTTTATATTAATCTTCCATTACGGAAGCCTGAAGATAGAAAAAAGTCACTATCATGGTATATCTATCTTTCAAATTATGCTTTTCGGGCTAATGTAACACAATAAATAAACCAGCGTTTGCTACTCCGCATGTCATTTCCACTCTGTCGGAGCGTGCTACACTAAGCAATTGTTATTTGATTCCCGAGTGACCACTCCTTAGAATCAAGGCCAAGACAATCAGGAACTATAACAACGTCTTTGTATAGCATCAATTTAAGCTAAAGTAAAAGAGTTCGTATCAATAATGGCCCAGGTTACTAAAAGTGTCGAGTTTCGTACAATTACTGAACGAGAGTGTGAGCAAAGAATAGACAATTTTCTTATCGCCTATCTAAAGGGTGTTCCGAAAACTCGTATCTATAAAATGATTCGTAAAGGTGAGGTAAGAGTCAACAAAGGCAGGGTGAAGCCGGATTATCGTCTTACAATGGATGATGTGATCAGGATCCCACCCGTGTCGATACAAGAAAAAACTGTGCATAACAAACCTGGTCAATGGCAAAAAACGGCTATTGAGCAATCAGTGTTATTTGAAGACGATGGGCTGTTGATTATAAACAAGCCATCTGGTTTCGCAGTTCATGGAGGCAGCGGGCTGAGTTTCGGAGTAATCGAAATTCTTCGAGAATTAAGGGGTAATCATACTTTTATCGAGTTGGTTCATCGTCTGGACCGAGACACTTCCGGGTGCTTGATGATTGCGAAAAAACGAAGCACCTTGAGGCGGTTGCACGAAAGTTTGAGAGAGGATCGAATTGAAAAGCGGTATCACGCGCTGGTTGATGGAATCTGGCCAAAGCGAGTGAGGCGTGTTGAAGCCCCGCTGAAGAAAAATGTACTAAACTCGGGAGAGCGCATTGTGCGAGTCGATCGGGAAGGTAAACCTGCTCAAACCAATTATCGAGTGCTGGCGGCCGCTAATCATTGCTCATTGGTCGAGGCAATGCCAGTTACAGGGCGCACACACCAGATTCGTGTTCATTGCCAGTTTACCGGACACGCCATAATTGGTGACGACAAATATTGGCAACCACAGCATATTGGGCAAGAATCTTCCAGATTGATGTTGCACGCTTATCAGTTGACGATGCCTTACCCAGGTGCTAAGGATAAATGGGAAGTGATTGCTCCTTACCCCCGAGACTATGAGCAAATTAAAAATGCGCTGCTGCAACGCTAGTACATTGCGATTGAATACCACGAATAAGTGCTTGCTTTAATAAAACTGTAATAACCTGTAGATTTGCCGAAAAGGCCGGGATTTAAATAGATGAATCAGGACAACTGGAAAGAAGACAGTGCAGAAAAAAGAGTGATACAGCCAAATGGACGTTGTTCCGACAGCAAAGAGTGGCGTCTGATCGAAAAACTGATCATGTCGTTGACAGCCGAGCAGCGCCGATCGCGACGCTGGGGCATATTTTTTAAGCTGCTAACTTTCGCTTATCTATTGGGCCTTGTGTTTATTCTCTCTCCCAATTTGGGGCAAAGTATGAATAACCGGTCTGCCACCCATACAGCATTGGTGGATATTCAGGGTATTATCGCCAATCAGGAGCCGGCATCGGCAGACAATATTGTGACAGGTCTTCGCGCTGCTTTCGAGGATGTGGGTACGAAAGGGATTATCCTGCGAATTAACAGTCCGGGCGGAAGCCCCGTTCAGGCCGGTTATGTTTATGATGAAATTTTACGGTTGCGCTCGATACATCCTGAAATTAAAGTCTATGCCGTTATTTCCGACCTGGGTGCCTCAGGAGCCTATTATATTGCGGCAGCGGCTGATGAGATATATGCAGATAAAGCGAGCCTGGTCGGTTCGATCGGAGTGACAGCCTCAGGGTTCGGTTTTGTCGATGTCCTTAAAAAAGTGGGAGTCGAAAGACGCATTTACACGGCAGGCGATCACAAAACCTTCCTGGATCCGTTTTCTCCGCAACAAAAAGAGGAAGTCGAATTCTGGCAGTCCGTGTTGAATACCACTCATCAACAGTTTATTGAACAGGTAAAAAAAGGTCGGGGCAATAAACTAAAATCAGCCGACAAGCTGTTCAGCGGTTTGATATGGAGCGGCGAGCAAGCGTTGGAGCTGGGCTTGATCGATGGTTTAGGCTCGAGTAGCTATGTGGCCAGAAACCTGATTCAGGAAGAGGTTATCGTCGACTTTACTCCAAAACCAGGTCCGTTTGAACGTTTCGCCAATTCATTTGGTGCATCGGTTGCAACCGCATTGGCGAAAACGGTGACGTACTCACAATCTGGCCTGCAATTGCGTTAGTTTCGCTGTTAACTGTCAGATCGATGGTCATGCTGCCAAAGCAGAGGGTGAATCCCTTTTTCTATCAGCATATCTGTCAGAGTCATTAGCGGCAGGCCAACCAAGCTGTTTGGGTCGCGCCCACTAAACCGGCGGAACAATACAATGCCCAGTCCTTCGGACTTAAAACTGCCCGCACAATCATAGGGTTTTTCGGTCTCAAGGTAGCTGTCGATGATTTTGTCGCTTAACTGTCTAAAGGTCACTTCAAACAGATCGACTTCAGTCAGCTTCGTTCCGTTGCGAGTATCGAGCAAGCATAATCCGGTGTAAAATTTAATCGTTTGATTACTGCAGTTTTTTAGTTGTTCGGCAGCCCTTTCATGCGAGCCTGGTTTGGTGAGTATGCCCAATGAATCTGAATAAGCCACCTGATCCGAGCCGATAATCAGGTGATCTGGATAGGCAGCGGCTATCGCCAGTGCTTTTTGAGCTGAAAGTCGGCGTACCAACGCATCGGGTCGCTCTCCAGGTATCGGGCTTTCATCAATATTCGGTGAGCCAATGATAAACGGCAGGCCGAGTTTTTCGAGCAACTGTTTTCGGTATGGAGAGGTTGATGCCAATACAATCATCTTCATTCCTGTCTTATTCTGAGCAAACTGGAAAAAAGTATCCGTTAACTTGTCGATTTTGCAATAAAATTTTGACATCAATGGTCTGGATAAATAGAATTGCGCGCTTATGTCGAATAGTGGTTTACCTGAATCTGTAGATCCAATCAAATTTGCAGAACAAAATATCGAACTGGAAGGGGTGATTCCCTTTGCGCGTTTCACTAGACTGGCCGGGTTGATTCGGTCGAATCAAAGTGATGCAACAGTTTGGCTTTTGTTTGGTAAAGATGAGCAAGGACGTATTTTCGTCACTGGTTCTGTTCAAGTCGATTTGATTCTTGAATGTCAGCGATGTTTAGGCGATCTGTCTTATAAGCTAAAAGCGGAGATTGGTCTCGCTATCGTTTTTTCGGACGATAACGCGAAAAATCTTCCACGAGAATATGATCCTTATCTAGTCGATGGTTATGACTTGAATATTGCAGAAATGGTGGAAGAAGAGATTTTGCTGGCACTTCCGACATTTGCGTATCATGAACCAGGTGAATGCAGTGTGGACTATAAGGCGGATGACGAAGATGATCGATCATCTGACCAGTTAGCTGAAAAATCCAACCCATTTAACGTTTTATCAGAATTGAAAGTCAAGAAATAAGCAGGCGGGAGTAAAGTAAAATGGCAGTTCAAAAGAACCGTAAAACACGATCCAAGCGCGGGATGAGACGTTCTCACGACGCGCTAACCGGCGCAACATTGTCTATCGATCCAACTACCGGAGAGACCCACCGAAGGCACCATGTGACCGCAGATGGCTTTTACCGTGGCAAGCAAGTGGTTGAGCGGTCGGACGATTAATTTGGCAGATCAACTGTGCATCGCAGTCGATGCAATGAGTGGGGATTTAGGGCCTGCAATCGCAGTCAAATCCTCACTTTCATTCCTTTCCAAGAACCCTTCAGTAAAAATTATCCTTGTCGGCGACGAGGCTGTCCTTAATGCTTTGTTAACCGAGCGGGCTTCTCGCAATCTTGTTGTGCAGCATGCCCCTGACGTAGTCAGCATGGATGACAAACCATCCTATGCGTTACGCCGAAAGCAGCAATCCTCGATGGCAGCGGCTCTAAGACTGGTAAAAGAAGGCAAAGCCAATGGCTGTGTCAGCGCAGGTAATACCGGGGCGTTAATGATATTGGGCCGTTCCATACTGCGTATGTTGCCTGGCATCGATCGACCTGCAATCAGTAAGCGAATCCCTTCCGGGCGATCATCTTGTTTGATCCTGGATTTAGGCGCAAATGTCGATAGTTCTGCCGAGCACCTGTTTCAATTTGCATTGTTGGGGTCGATGCTTGCACAGTTTGAGCTGGGTATAGAACAACCCAGAGTCGCGCTACTCAATGTCGGTGAAGAGGAAGTGAAGGGAAATGAGCAAGTACGCCTGGCATCACACCTCTTGAATGAGTCGGATGATTTGAACTATACCGGGTTTGTCGAAGGCGGGGATATATTCACCGGGGCCGCCGATGTCATCGTTTGTGACGGGTTTGTAGGGAATGTCGCGCTAAAAACGAGTGAAGGTGTCGTCTCTTTGGCACTAAGCGTAGCGAAGAGTGTATTTCGGAGTAGCTGGTACGGCCGGTTAGTGGGTTTTTTTGCGCAACCTGTATTCAATACTATTCGCAAAAAACTGGCACCGTCTTATCACAACGGCGCGATATTTCTAGGACTGCAAGGGGTAGTGATAAAGAGCCACGGAGCGGCCGATGCCTTCGCTTTTGAAAAAGCGATCGAACAAGCGATCGATGCCGCGGAAAAAGAAATTCCGGCAAGAATCAACGAGAAACTGGATGATTGGCTAGTATAATCGCTTGTTTGGTGTTGGGTTTTCAAGGTACCTTAAGCTTTAAACGCCTGAATGACATCAGGGTGGATCACAGCGTTAACAAGAACCAACAATATGAGTTTAGCATTTGTATTTCCGGGTCAAGGTTCCCAGTTTGTCGGGATGATGAAAGATTTTTACGAAACAAAATCCGAGATAAAACCGCTCTACGACACTGCATCTGACATTCTCGGCTACGACTTGTACGATCTTTGTGTAAATGGACCTGAACAGCGCCTGGGGCTGACAGAAGTTACCCAGCCAGCGGTATTGGTTGCCGGATATGCGATATGGCAATTGGTAAGAGACAAAATAGATACATCCGGATTGGTTTTAGCCGGACATAGTCTTGGTGAATACACGGCTTTAGTATGTGCCGGGTCGATTGCATTTGAGGATGCCGTTGCGTTAGTCAGGTATCGTGGCCAACTGATGCAAAATGCCGTTCCCGAAGGTGTTGGGGCGATGGCCGCAGTGCTTGGTCTTGATGATGCCACGATAGAAAAGCACTGTGGCGATATTGTCGCAGCTACCGGAGGAATTGTCGAACCGGTTAATTATAATGCGCCAGGCCAGGTGGTAATAGCCGGGCAAAAAGAATCCGTTGCGCAGGCAATTCGGTGTTTGAAAGAGGCGGGTGCCAGGCGGGCGCTATTTTTACCTGTCAGTGTGCCTGCACATTCAAGCTTAATGAAAACAGCAGCTGAAAAGCTCAGTCAGCGTCTTCAGAAACTGACCATAAATGTACCTGCTTTTCCAGTTATTCACAATGTCGATGCACAAACGGCAACTAACGTAGAATCCATCAGAGACAAGCTGGCGCTTCAAGTTCATTCGCCTGTGCTTTGGAAACAAACGGTGCAGCGCATCGCTGAGGGGCCAACTAAAAAAATGCTAGAGTGCGGTCCAGGCAAAGTACTAACGGGCTTGAATAAAAGAATTTCCAAGAAGATGCAATGTCTGGCGTTAAATGATATCGAAAATTTGGAAATGATTTAGCACGTTGTTGCATCTGGCGTAACACTCTGGTGAGTTTGGTTTAACAATAAGAATTTAAAAAAGGAGTATTGGTTATGTCGTTGGAAGGGAAGGTAGCTCTCGTTACCGGTGCAAGCAGGGGAATCGGCAAGGCAATAGCGAAGAGCCTGGCCAGCAAGGGTGTGGTTGTGGTAGGCGCCGCCACAACTGAGGAAGGGGCTTCGAATATCGCTCAATACTTTGCAACCGGGGGATGGCCCGGTGGCGGTATTGTGCTCGATGTGGCCGATTCGCTATCGGTTGCGGAAGGGATCAATCAAGTGAAATCTACCTATGGTGAGCCATTGATCCTGGTTAACAATGCTGGAATTGCCCGAGATAATCTGCTGCTGCGTATGAAAGAGGAAGAATGGTTGGAGGTTGTAAACACCAACCTCAGTGCTATGTACCGAACAAGCAAGGCAGTATTAAAAGCGATGACCAAGGCTCGATGGGGCAGAATAGTCAATATTAGTTCTGTCGTCGCCTCTATGGGCAATGGCGGGCAGACCAACTATGCAGCTTCAAAAGCCGGGGTAGCAGGTTTTACCCGTTCCTTGGCAAAAGAGATTGCTAGTCGGGGGATTACGGTTAACTGTGTCGCCCCAGGGTTTATTGATACTGATATGACTCAAAAACTCTCTGACGACCAGCGTAAAGCGATTGAACAGGCTATTCCGTGTCAAAGAATGGGTAAAGCCGAAGAAGTGGCTGAAGTGGTCGCTTTCTTGTTATCGGATTCGGCCACGTATATCACTGGAGAAACTATTCAGGTAAACGGTGGCCTGTACATGCAGTAGCTCAAGCTCGTGTTGAGTGAAATATTGTTTTTATGGCGGAAAAGAGTTTATATTTTGGGGTATAAATTGGGCTTGGTAGCTTGTCTGAGCAATAGGTATAAACTAGACTAGCACGCTCAATAGCCTGGTAACCGCAATTAGAGAGGGAAATATGAGTACAGTAGAAGAGCGAGTGAAGAAAATCGTATGTGAACAACTTGGCGTGAAAGAGACAGAAGTACAAAGTACATCGGCTTTTGTTGAAGACTTGGGTGCTGACTCTTTGGATACGGTAGAGCTTGTAATGGCGTTAGAAGAAGAATTCGAGACTGAAATTCCTGATGAGGAAGCCGAAAAGTTGACTACTGTCCAGGATGCAATCGATTATATCGTCTCTAATCAGTAAAAGAGTCTTTTTCGCCAGGCTAAGAAACCGTGCTTACAACGTGTTTTCACCAGGTGCGGTTTTTCCTGGCTTCGTTTGCATAGACTGCGTCTTTTTCTAAGTTAAATATTGTGCCTAAATTAATAATGAGCCTGAAATTGCTCACCCTTGTTGTGTTTCTGACCGGCATAGGCGTGGCTTTGTATAGCCACAATTATTGGAAAGATATCATCGAGAAACCACGATATGTAAATGGCGGATCCGTCATTTTTGAAATAAGCAAGGGGCAAAACTTTACTTCTCTACTGAATGAGCTGAAATCGAATGGAATCATCGATGATGATTTTGGCTTGAACCTTTATGCGAAATATACCGGTCTACGTTCCCAAATCAAAGCGGGTGAATACCGTATCATGCCCGGATTCACCTTTCCATCACTGATGAAATTGTTCAGTAGTGGCAAAGTGGTAGATTACCCCATTACCTTTGTCGAAGGATGGCGTTTTACCGATTATATGGCTGAACTTCAAAAACATTCAAAATTAAAGCAAACGTTGCGTGATTCAACTCCGGCTCAAATCGCGTCACTGCTGAAATTGACTGTATCAAACCCGGAAGGGTGGTTGTTTCCGGATACCTATCACTACGTAAAAGGTGATACCGACTATAAAGTGCTGACTCAGGCCGCCGATAAAATGAAACGCGAGCTTGAGCGAGCCTGGCAGGGAGCGTCAAAAGATGCGCCATTGAAAAATGCCTACGAGCTACTTATTTTGGCATCGATTATTGAAAAGGAGACGGCTGTCGAACTCGAACGCAAAAAGATCGCTGGCGTGTTTGCGTCCCGTTTGAAGAAAGGGATGCGTTTGCAAACTGATCCCACCGTAATTTATGGGCTAGGCGAGGCATTTGACGGTAATCTGACAAGGAAACATTTAACGCAGAAAACACCCTACAATACTTACAGGATCAACGGTCTGCCACCTTCTCCAATTGCGATGCCGGGTAGACAATCGCTATTGGCCGCCGCCAATCCGGAAAACACCAGCGCATTGTACTTTGTTGCCAAAGGCGATGGTTCTCACTATTTTTCCGATGCGTTGGCTGAACACAATACGGCTGTAAGAAAATTTCAAATAAATCGTCGTAAAAAACCCTATACTTCAACCTCGGTCAAAAAAAACAATTTTCCTGTTGATAAATGAACTTTCCATCAACCCTGATCGTAACTCTTTTCTTATGCCAAAAAACAAAATAAACGCAGGAAATTTTATCACGGTTGAAGGAATTGAGGGTGTTGGAAAATCAACGAATATCGAATTCATCTGTAGACAGATTGACCTTAGGGGTATTGAGTGTGTCGTAACGCGAGAGCCAGGCGGCACACCAATGGCGGAAACGATTAGAGATATACTGCTGGAACATCGTGAAGAATCGGTGTCGCCTATGACGGAATTGCTGCTGATGTTCGCGGCACGTGCACAGCATTTGGATCAATTTATCAAACCCCGGCTCGATGCGGGTTGCTGGGTGGTTTCAGATCGCTTCACCGATGCCACCTATGCTTATCAAGGTGGCGGCAGGAAGATTGAAATGGCTAGAATCCAGGTTCTCGAAGATTATGTTCAGGGCACGTTCAGGCCGGATCTTACCATTCTTCTCGATGCGCCCATCGAGTTGGGACTCAAACGAGCGAATAAAAGGGGCACACTGGATCGCTTTGAAAAAGAGAAGTTTGATTTTTTTAGTCGTGTAAGAGAAGTGTATTTATCCAGGGTAGACCAAAGCAACGGAAGAATAAGGGTGGTCGATGCCTCGATGCCTCTGGATCAAGTACAGCGGCAAATCACGCAAATACTGGATGAGTACTTTATTTAACTCAGCAATTGTTAGTATGATTGGTGCACGCGATGCACCGCAAAACGATGCTAGGTCAGATTGGTTTTGTACGACCCCAAAACGGAGAGGGCACTAATGTCGTCGCTTATCAATCAGCAGGTCAAGCACTAGGCCGTATTTAACGAATAAGCCGAAGAGCAAGACCTATTTTTATCAAAAAAAAAATAATAACAGGTGGTTATCATGTCTTTGCTAGTGAGCATTCTTCCCATTGCTTTGCTAATTCTCTTGATGGTCAAGAAAAATGGCTTGCCGTCCTATATTGCACTTCCGCTAATTGCTGTGCTGGTTTATATCTTACAGCTGACTTACTTTAAAAGTGGCCTTACCGTGGTCAATGCCAACGTGATTTCGGGCATGATTGCCACACTGACACCGATTACGATTATTTTCGGCGCCATTTTATTTAACCGTATGATGGAAGTTTCCGGGGGAACGGACATCTTGCGCAAATGGCTGGGTAACATCAGCAATAATCCGGTTGCTCAGTTGATGATTATCGGTTGGGCCTTTGCCTTTATGATAGAAGGCGCCAGCGGCTTCGGCACTCCGGCAGCCATTGCCGCTCCGATACTTATGGGTTTGGGATTTAAAGCACTGCGAGTGGCGGTGTTTGCGTTAATGGCTAACACGGTACCCGTCTCTTTTGGGGCAGTGGGCACACCAACGTGGTTTGGCTTTGAACCGCTCAATCTCAGCGAAGCGATGACCATGGAAATCGGGCAAGTTTCAGCATTGATTCACTGTGTTGCGGCCTTGGTGATTCCGATATTGGCTCTGCTGTGCGTTATCGACTGGATGACTATTCGCCGCAACTTGATCTACATTTACTTAAGTATTCTGTCCTGTACCGTTCCTTATTTTCTCATTGCCCAGCTAAACTATGAGTTCCCTGCCCTTGTAGGTGGTGCTATCGGCATGCTGATTTCCATCGGCATAGCGAAATTGGGCATCGGTTTGGCAAAAAACAAAGGCGCCGAAGAAAAACAAGCCGTTTCAGGCGTTGAAGTTTTTAAAGCGATGTTCCCTACGGCCATGTTGATTGGTATTTTGGTGGTTACCCGAATTCCGCAACTTGGTATAAAAGGTTTACTGACGGATAGTACCGAGTGGTTGTCGACTTCTCTGAGCGGACTGGGTACCTTGGAAATCAGTCAATCGCTCATTATTGCGTTGAACAATATTCTGGGCACCGGGGTGGCAAGCAGTTATAAAACACTGTACGTACCATCGCTGATTCCCTTTGTTGTCACCGTGGTGCTGTGCCTGTTTTTATTCCGTTTAAGCGGCTCGCAAAGCAAAGAGATTTTCGGCAGCAGCTGGCAACAGGTGAAGAAGCCATTTTTAGCGCTGTTAGGGGCCTTGATCATGGTCAAACTGATGCTGACTGGCGGGGAAAAGTCCATGGTGATTACCATCGGTACAGGTTTTGCCGATCTTACCGGCGCCAATTGGACGTATTTTTCCTCTTATCTGGGTGCTATTGGTTCGTTTTTTTCCGGTTCCAATACGGTATCGAACCTGACCTTTGGCGGCATTCAGCTATCCATCGCCGAAACAACAGGCTTGTCGATACCTTTGATTCTGGCACTGCAGTCGGTCGGCGGTGCAATGGGTAATATGGTTTGTTTAAACAATATTATCGCTGTTTGTGGCGTACTCAATGTCACCAATCAAGAAGGCGCGGTACTGCGCAAAACCGTTGGGCCAACCATCGTTTACGGTATCGTTGCCGGATTGGTTGCTTTTGTCTTGATACGCATTGGTTACGTCAGCTAAACAGGGTAAAAGTCCGATCGCCCACGAGTGAGTGATCGGGCAAAGCACAACAAACCTTGGTCGGCTACAATACACCTTTTAAATGGTCAGCTGGATGGCAAAGATTACCGCAATGGCCTCGATCAGTCGTCCATCTCTTCAGCATCGAATCGCAGCACGGCTTTTTCTGACAGGATACGCTTGTCAAAGCTGGGCAGGTAGCTCGCCAGCGATTTGATGATTTCGTGATTTCTGCGTAAATCACGCACGAACACGTTGAGCAATTGCAGCCATTCCCAGTCGCCTTTTTTGACTGCGATACCATACACATCCGGTTTTACCGGCGGATCGATGACTCGCAGGCGGATACCGGCGCGTTCGGCGTTGTCATGCAACCAGACTTTCAGAAATATTTCATCGTGAAGCATAAGGTGGGCATCGCCCTTGAGCGTGGCTTCAGCGGCTTCTGCATTACTCGGAAAACTCATGATTGTGGCTTGTGGAAACAGCTCTGTGGCCACCTGCTGCGGTGCCTTGCCTTCGGTTACAGCAATCGTAAGCCGATTGCCAAGCGCTTTGGCGTTAACCTCCTCGAGAAAGGTCTGTGACGATTTCGGGTGAAAAATGCCAAGTCTTGACAACCCCGCGATATTGCTGAGTATCGAGATACCCGTGTCAACATAGGGATCGGTAAAGTTTACCGATTTGGCGCGCTCGAAAGTGATGCTCATATTAGCCATAACAGCATCGACGCGACCACTTTGCAACATCGGGATCAGCTCACCGAAAGATTCGGGTACGATGATCTCGAGTTTTACTCCCAGCGCATTGGCGAGCTTTGTGGCCATATCGATATCGGTACCGACGCGTTTGCCGGCTTCGTTCTTATAGGAGAAGGGCGCGAAGTTTGGATTGACAGCCACTCGCAAACTACCACGATGGGCCACCGCCTCCAGTGTCGATGGAGATTTCGTTACCTTATCGCCGATAACCACTCCCGTTGACTCCTGCGCATAGAGTGGTTGTGTGATCAGGCTGCAAGTCAGTACGCCAGCTATCACTATAATCCATCGAAATATCATCTGTTTTCTCAGCATGGTAAGTACCCCTTGGTTCGATTGTGGTTGTCCTTGTATCATAATTTTGTGTGTGCCTGTCGAACAGCCTCCGCCATTTCTTTTTTAACCGCATCGTCGATATCCAGGTCCTCATCGTGCATAAGACCGGCGTCGGGATCATTGTAGACATCCACGTCCAGTTTACCTTCGCTTTTC
>PDWI01000422.1_pt1 | contig 68467 bp, 57 predicted proteins | sample 1430891 | NCBI WGS metagenome assembly PDWI01 (sample SAMN01162508, study PRJNA174530) | Oral metagenome, whole genome shotgun sequencing project. | biome: Marine environment; feature: Marine mammal; material: Swab sample of the gingival sulcus; isolation source: swab sample of gingival sulcus...
TCCTCGGCTGCAAAAACCCCGACCGAGGTCTTCGACGAGCAACTACGATCACTGAATCAAACTGGTGTCACATCCACCGGTTGAACCCGCCCAATACACCTCGGTGGCGTTCACCACGAGGCTGATCGAGGCTGGCGTCGACCCGTCGGTCGGGTCGGTCGCGGATGCGTACGACAACGCACTGATGGAGTGCGTGATCGGCCTCTACACGACCGAGTGCATCGGGACCACGGTCTTCCACGCCGGCCCCTACCGGACCATCAGTGATCTCGAGTACGCCACCGCCGGTTGCATCGACTAGTACAACACCAGGCGCCAGCACAACACCCTTGAGATGATGACCCCCGTGGAGTTCGAGCAAGCCCACTACCCGACCCTCAACCCGTACAGGAGCGGCGGAGAACCTGGGGCGCTTCAACTTGACAAGCATAGAAGAGTCCGCATGCTCCTCAACGCAGGCGGGCTCGACGAACGCCCCCACCCCAAGTAAGAAAATCCGCTTAACACCATCGGCAATCGTCCGAGTTCTTACCCAATGCTCCCGGTACTCTCACACTCCGGGTGTTGCGCTGCTTCGGTTTTCGTGCGTACATTTAAAAGTACTCGTTGCAAGGGCATCGAGACAGGAGAGTTGGGAGTCGACTCGATGAGTTCGTGTGTGGTGATCTCACCGTTCGAGGCGGGCCTACAACCGCTGGCCGCCGCCACTGCGGCCGCGGCACTTCGTGATTGCGGCGTCGAGGTGTATGGCTGGGACCAGGATCAGCAGCCGACGGCTATGCCGATCGCGCAGCCCGACTTGGTCCTGTTGTCAGTGCAACAGTTCGAGTCGCTGCAGCGTTCCATCGATCTGCTGCCGACCGTTCGGGAGGCATACCCGGACGCACTGGTAGCGGCCTACGGATCGTACGCTCAGATGAACGCGCCGGAGTTTCTTCGCCGGGTCGACGGCGTGCTCTTCGATGAGCCGGAACGCGTCGCTTCCGACCTAGCGGAAACGACGAGCTTACATGCGCTCGAGGCGGTGCCGGGCGTGATGACCTCACGTGGGATGGCGCCCCGCGCGCGTCGCCAGAGGCTCTCGTACTCCCGCCCGGCTCGAGATCTGTTCCCGGCGCTGGTCCACTACCCGGCGCACCACGGACCCCACGGAATGGTGGGCAACATTGAGGCGTCCCGCGGTTGCCATCATCGGTGCACCTACTGTTCGGTGTACGGCGCCTACGACGGGGGGGTCGCGGCCTACGAAGTGGAGCCCGTGGTCGCCGATGCGTTGGCGCTGGCGGACGAGGGGGTTCGACACTTCGTCTTTATCGACGCCGAGTTCTTCAACTCGCGCACCATCGGAATCGCCATCATGCGGCGCATCCGGGAAAAGCTGGGTCCGGCGGCGACCTTCGAGTTCACCACCCGGGTGGACCACCTGCTCGACTACACCAAGGAGCTGGAAGAGCTCGTCGAGATGGGCCTGACCACGGTCACGTCTGCCCTGGAGTTCCCGTCGGACCGTATCCTGCGGATATTCGACAAGGGGATCGACACAACCGCCATGCGCCGCGCCATCGCCGAGGCCGAGCGGCTTGGCGTTGTGCTCAACCCGACGTTCATCCCGTTCACGCCCTGGGTGGAGTACGACGAGTTGCTGACCTTCGAGGATTTCCTCATTGAGACGGGGCTGGCGGAGGTCGCCCACCCGACCGTGCTCCAGACGCGGCTGCTGCTGTTCAAGGGGTCACCGCTGCTTTATTCGCCGTGGGTTCAAGACCTGGCACTGGAGGATCGGGGATTCTGGGTTGACTGGGCCCACGAAGACCCGCGTGTTGACCAATTGTGGCAGGAACGGCGCGAGGCGGCCGAGAGTGTCGGGGCTGTCCGCTGCTGTGTGAAGTGCTGAGGAGGTGCCGTGAGCGGGTCTGCGCGGGTGCACGTCAGCACGACGACCGAACTTCCGGTCCGAGGGTGGAGCGAGGACGTCGCGGACATGCCCGACGCCTGGCCGTACTCGACACCGTCGTGGGCGGCCGGGACGACATCAGTGCTCTCGGCACAGGCCAAGCCAATACACGCTGTGGCCACCCGCGCTGCTGGCGAACATGCCTGGCTTCTTGGGTATCTGTTCGATGAGCCTGCCGGAGTGGACTGGGACCCGCGTACCTACCTAGGGTGGGAGGCGCCGGATGGGGCACAGGTCTGTTGCGGGGTGGAAGCCAGCCGGTCGGCGACCGAGGAAGTCGACTCGTGGGGTCAGGACGCCTTGTTCCCGTGCCTCGTCGTCGGTTCGCCGCTCGGATACCGGAGCGAACCGGCCTACAACTTCTGGACCCGAGGTCTGGTCGACACGCTCTCGACCCAGCTCCTTGAGGCCGCAGACGCGGCGGGGGCAGCCAGTGTCATCGCCCCGTGGATCCCCGACCGGGTGGGTCTCGGCGAGATGGCTCGGGCCTTCGAACACGCTGGCGGTTCTACGACCTTCTGGGGGGTCGAGGACTACCTCACCCTCGGTGCCAACTCCTACCACGAGCACGTCTCCACATTGCCCAGGAAGCGCCGTCAACGGGTCACCCACGATCAGGTGCAGTTGGCCCGCTCCGGGTTGACTGTTCAGCATATGCGCGGAGCAGACCTCGAGCCGTTCGTGGACCGGATTGCCGACCTGGTGTGCCTCAACCGGGAGAAGAACGGAACGAGCCAGGAGCCTGGTCAGATCAGCGGCATCCTGCGTGAGCTCCTGGCTGCGGATGCCGATCTGTGGGGCTACCTCGGGGTGCGTGGCGGTCTGGTGGTTGCCGCCAGCGTCGCGATCCGGCGGCGACGACGTGTTCACGTCAAGTGGGCCGGCTTCGACTACGGCATTGTCGGAGCCAGATCCGGGCTGTACTTTCCCTTCTGCTTCGACATGCCGATGCGCGATGCGTATGCCGAGGGGGTACGTTCTTTGGAGTTCGGGGCCGGCGCGCATGAGGCAAAGGCCCTACGTGGCTGCGAGTCACGCCAACTCACGACCGCTGTGCTGATCGGGGACGAGGCCCTGAGGCCGCGCGTCGCCCCCCTGCTGGCCGCGTTCGGTGCCCGACGCCGAGCGAGCTTCACCGCCGTCAGCCCGCGGCGGTCGACCACGCAACTCCCGCTCACAGGCGGGGACACCTGCTGCGAAGGATCATCATGACGCTCACACTCATTCCGCTCAGCGGTTTCCTCGGCGCGGGCAAGACCACGACGATGGTTGCCGCCGCGAAGCTCCTGCAGGCCAGGGGCCAAAGGGTCGCGGTCATCACAAACGACCAGGGTGTTGATCTCGTCGATACGTCGACGGCTCGGCAAGGCGTCGAGCAGGTCGACGAGGTGACCGGCGGCTGTTTCTGCTGTCGGTTCGAGGACTTGGCGGCTCTCGTCGATCGGCTCCTTGCTGCAGGGTCGGCCGACACCGTACTCATCGAGGCAGTCGGGTCGTGCACCGATCTGCAAGCCACCGTCGTGCGACCGCTTCGCAACATCTATGGGGAACGACTGGTCGTGGCACCCCTGACCGCCATCGTTGACCCGTTGCGCTATCGAGCCTTCGCCAAGGTGTGGGAGCGTGACGAGGAATCCGACGTCGCGTACCTGTTCGACCACCAAGTCGCCGAGGCAGACGTCGTTGCAGTGAGCAAGACCGACCTCCTAGCAGCCGACGATTTGGACGCGGTGACCAGCCTGGTTACCGACAGGTACCCCCGTGCCACTGTGGTCGGATACTCCGCCGCCACCGGGGCCGGACTCGACGAGCTGGTCACCGCCTGGGACAGGGATGTCGTCGGCGAGTGGGATGTGGCGATCGACTACGACCGCTATGCCCGTGCCGAGGCTGAACTCGCCTGGCTCAATGCGGGGTTCACAGTGACGGGGACACTCTTCGACCTGACGACATGGTGCCGGACGGTCACGGAGGTCATCCACGCGCGCTGCCGCGCATCCGAGCACCTCGTCGGTCACGTCAAGGTCCGGGGCTCCGCACCCGAGGGGGTAGTCAAGCTCAGTCTCGTCGGAGGCGAACCTGTCCTCGACGAGGGGCTCGACTCCACGGTCATGGTCGCGAGGGTCGTCGTCAACGCCCGAGCGTCCTGCGAGCCCGCCGAGATGGACGCCATCCTCGCCGATGGGGTGGCTGAAGCCGATCGGATCTGCGCTACAGACACCACACCTGAGGCGGATGTCGCTTCGTTCAAACCGGGTTACCCCAGGCCCGTACACCGTGTTTCTGCTCGAACGTGATCGGAGAACTTACATGACCAGGGAGACGCTGCGCGCCGACGTGCGCGACAAGTACGCCGCAGCGGCCACCGCCCTCAGAGAAGGGACATGCTGCGGGCCGACCGACCCCAAGGTTGCCGGTTCCACCCTCTATCCAGAACTCGGACCCGACGTCGTCCCCGACCTGTCTCTGCTCGGAAGCCTCGGGTGCGGCAACCCCACTGCAGTGGCGGACCTGCGGGTTGGTGAGAAGGTGCTCGACCTCGGATCCGGTGGCGGGCTCGACGTCATCTTGTCGGCTCGACGGGTCGGGGCCACGGGCAAGGCCTACGGGGTCGACGCCCTCGAGGAGATGCTTGAGCTCGCTCGTGACAACGCCCGGGAGGCGGGTGTCGAGAATGTCGAGTTCCTGGACGGGATGCTCGACGATGTGCCGCTGCCTGACGGGAGCATTGATGTCGTCATCTCCAACTGTGTCGTCAACCTGGTCGAGGACAAGTCCGCGGTATTCACCGAGATGGCGCGGTTGATTCGCTCCGGCGGCCGGATAGGTCTGTCTGATGTCGTCGCCGAGGACGAACTCACGCCCACAGACCGGGCGAACCGCGGCTCGTACGCCGACTGCATCGCGGGGGCGCTGAGCCGGGCCGAGTACCGCGCCCTGCTCGAGGAAGCTGGCTTCACTGAGGTCGACATCACCTTCACTCATGAGGTCGCGGAGCAGATGCATGGTGCGATCATCAAGGCTCGCCGATGAGCGCCGTTCCGCTGTGGCGCCGCACCCTCGCCGAGTTGTTCGGCACTGGAGCCCTTGTCGCTCTGGTCGTCGGATCAGGGATCATGGCGGCCACGCTATCGTCGGACGATGTCGGTCTGCAGCTCCTGGAGAACAGCATCGCGACGGGGCTAGGACTGTGCGTGCTCATCGTTCTCCTAGGGCCCGTCAGCGGAGCCCACCTCAACCCAGTGGTCACCCTTGTCCTGGCGATGCGGCAACGAACCGACCCCGTGGACGTGCCCGCCTACATCGGCGCCCAGATCGTGGGCGGTGTCGGCGGTTGCGCCTTAGCAAACGTCATGTTCCAGCTCCCGGCGTTCGCAGCCTCGACGACTGTAAGGTCCGGCTTGCCGTTGCTGCTGGCCGAGGTGGTGGCCACCTCCGGCTTGGTCGCCGTCATCCTCGGCCTGCTTTGGCAGGGCCAGTCGTCCTGGATCCCGCCGATGGTCGGTGCCTACATATTGGCCGCGTACTGGTTCACCGCCTCAACGAGCTTCGCCAACCCTGCAGTCACGGTGGGCCGCGCGTTCAGCGACACATTCGCGGGTATCGCTCCGGCCTCGGTTCCGCCATTCGTCGGCGCCCAGTTCGTCGGTGGAGCACTGGGTCTGGGAGTCGCCGTTCTGCTGTTCACCGGAGGTGCTCTCGATGACGACCGCCCTGCGGCGGCGACGCCGAGCCAGGCCGCTGGCATGGACGGTGCGCTTCCAGAGGCTACCCTTGACCCTTCATAGTCAATCGGATAATCTAGATTGATGGATAGAAAGAAACTCACCTCAGACGAGGCCGAGTTGTTCGCCTCGTGGTTCCGGGCACTATCCGACCCCACCCGCATCCGCATCCTCAACCTCTTGTCGACCTCGGCCGACGAACTCGGCGTGGGCGAGATCGTCGACACCCTCGCCTTGAGACAGTCGACGGCATCCCACCACCTCAAAGTCCTATATGAGGTCGGCTTCCTGTGTCGGCGCCGGCAGGGTACGAGTATCCGGTACTGCGTCAACGTCAACTGCCTGGACCGATTCCCTTCTGCGGCCGACATGGTGATGGGCCGTCTGAGAGTCGATGCGAGTCCCCGGCCTCCCGTCTGGGTCTCGAGTGCATGAAGTCGCCCACGACGTCGTGAGGTACGCAACGTGATCGAAGAGCTGGCGTGGTTCTTCCGATTCACCGTCGAGGCGGTACTGGAACTGATGCCTTGGTTCGCAGCGGCCATCTTCCTCGGCGTGCTGATCCAGCACCTCAACCTCGACATGGTCGCGAAACGCGGCTTCAACCGCCACGGCCCACTCGGAGTCATCCTGGCGGCTGCGGTCGGAGCGCTGAGCCCGTTCTGCTCCTTCACCGTCATCCCCCTCATCAGCCGACTCCTACGGGTCGGCGTGCCGCTGTCTGTCATCATGGCGTTCTGGATCGCCTCACCGGTCATGGACCCAGAGATCTTCGCGCTCTCGGCGGCCGCGTTGGGGGTCGACGTCGCTGTGGCCCGACTCCTCGGTGCCATCGTGCTCAGCGTCGGCGCCGGGCTGATCGTCCTGAGTATCGAGCGCCGAGGCGGCTTCCGCACTGTCCTACGTCCGTCGATCGAAGCTGATGTCATGCCACCGTCCCAGACACCACCGTCCCAGACCGCGACGGCGGCGATGGGATCCAGGAGCACCGACAGCGCGGCAGACGCTGCACGGGTCGTCCCGATCGGAAGCCACGAAACGAACACTGAGTCGATGGGCCCAGCCCCCACGTGTCCACAAGGAGGTTCCGCCAGCACAGGCGACGATTCCCCGTGCCCGTGGAGTGATGACGACGGCCGCCCGTGGCAGGAGATCTTGCGAGACAACGCCCGAGCCATCGACTGGCCCCGCCTCGGGAGGGACATGCTCCGCGACCTCAGGATGATGGGGAAGTGGCTCGTGCTCGCGATCATCGCTCAGGGTGTCATCGTCAGATACGTCCCACAAGACTGGGTCACCTCCGCGCTGGGGACGGGCGACTGGTGGGCCATCCCTTTGGCGGCGGGCGTCGGGGTCCCGCTCTACCTCAATGGCGTCGGGGCCATCCCGATCACTCAAGGCCTGCTCTCCCAGGGCATGATGCCTGGAGCGGCCGTCACCTTCCTGCTGGCCGGTGCCATGACGACTGTGCCGGCGATGGTCGCGGTTCGGGCCGTCGTGCGGTGGAACGCGTTTGCGTTCTACGCGGGTGCCGGACTGGTCGGCAGCATGGCCATCGGAGCAGTGGCCCAACTGTGGCTGTAGTTACGCCCGCCAGCTCACGTCCCGGCCCAGCGGGTCGATGGAACGTCCTCAACGGCAGACACTTCTACACCAGCCAGGCGTGGCTGCTCGCGTTCAGCGAACTGGCAGACATGCCCGCGATACGAGAGACCCGCGTCGCGGCGGCCGCGGTCGGGCATCGGGCCGTCACTGCCCAAGCAAACCCTCGGTATACCCACGAATGGCTCTACGAGGACGCTCTCCGCGAACGTGTTCACGAGTACGGGCTGCTCGGGGGTTGTGCCGGGTACGAGAGCCACTTTCCCCATGTCGAGGACGCTACACCCGAAGACCAGCGGAGCACCGTCGAGGCCGTTGCCGACAAGATCGGGCGCGCCGCACTCCTGGTGGCGCACGTTCCGACGGCCGAGGCGCTCCACCTCGTCACCCACCGTATCCTCCCCGGATCCGCCGTCCCGGTACTCAGCATGCCGGTGGCCGAGCTCGACCTTGCGGATTTCGGGTCGTTCGACGACTACGTCGACTCGCTGAGCCGCAACAACCGCAGCGGTGTCCGACGCGACCTGCGCCGAGCCGATGCCAGTGGGCTGCGCACCGACATCGTGCCGCTGCGTCACGTCGTCGACGAGGTCGCTCCCCTTCTGGGACAGGTTCAGGGCCATCACGGCGACAACCCAGACCCAGCGGCAGCCGCCGACTACCTGCGGCTCTGCTGCCACGGGGGCCTGGCCGAGTCGGCCACCGCCTTCGTCTCCCGGAACTCGGACGGTGATGCGGTGGCGTTCGCTCTCGGATACCCCTGGCACGATACGGTGTTCATGCGCGTGGCGGGGATGGACTACCAACGGGCCACGGTCAGCGGCGCTTACTTCGCGAGCTACTTCTATGCGCCCATCCGGCATGCCCTGGCCACTGGACGCAGGTTGATCGACTTCGGCGGCGAGTCCCTCGAGAGCAAACTACGTCGTGGCTCCACGCTGCAGCCTCGCTGGGCGTTGTCCATGGGAGTGGCTGTCGATCCTGCCGCAGCACGCGCAGTAAGCCGCCGCCGGGTCGCGCATCTCATCGAACGCGGGCGTGGCTGCTCTCATTGGTCCGGTTCCAGCATCGAGCAGTGGCCGAGCATCCATGACCGCCTGTCCACCGGTTGAGCGCGGTCGTCAGGCCCGCGATCCCATGCTTGGTGTACCGGGTGGCCCAGCGGCCCACCCTGGACTCACAGATGTCCAGAAGCCGGCACGCCCGCCGGGTCGGCCACGCGTCGACCCACCGGGATCCCCTCACCACACCCTCCTGTGGGAAGAGCCCGACAACCCCACCCGCCCGATCTACCCATCCACCACCCGTGCCTCGCTCGCGGGCAAATCCGGAAACAGCCCCCGGTGCCCAGTGGCCATGGGCCTTTCCGAAGGGTGTCGGCGGCATACCTCGCTGTTCGGACCGGGCGGTTCGGTATGCCGCGCAACTTATCCTGGCGGGTATGTCCGAGCGCTGGGCCCGTCGCCAGGCGTCGGTTCCGGCGATTCACTATCCCGACGACCTGCCGATCGCCGCACGCCGCACTGAGATCGCCGAAGCGATCGGCGCCCACCAGGTAGTGGTTGTCGCCGGGGAGACCGGCTCGGGCAAGACCACCCAGCTGCCTAAGATCCTGCTCGAGTTGGGCCGGGGCATCCGGGGCACGATCGGGCACACTCAGCCGCGCCGGATCGCCGCCCGGGCCGTCGCCGAACGGTTGGCCGAAGAGCTAGGTGTCGAGCTCGGCGGAGTCGTCGGCTACCAGGTGCGGTTCACCGACGCCACCAGTCGCGACTCACTCGTCAAGGTGATGACCGACGGGGTGTTGCTGGCCGAGCTGCAGCGCGATCGTCGGCTACGCCGTTACGACACGATCGTCATCGACGAGGCGCACGAGCGCAGTCTCAACATCGACTTCCTGTTGGGCTATCTGCGTCAGCTGCTGCCACGTCGTCCGGACCTCAAGGTCGTCATCACGTCGGCCACCATCGATCCACAGCGTTTCGCCCGCCACTTCGCCGACCGCGCCGGGGGTCCCGCTCCGGTCATCGAGGTGTCCGGGCGCACCTACCCGGTGCAGGTGCGCTACCGGCCGCTGGTCCGCCACGGCCTGCCCGGGCCCGACGGGGCAGTGCCCCGGATCGAGGTCGACCAGGTCACCGGCATCTGCGAGGCGGTCGAAGAGCTGTGGACCGAGTCCACGCATCACGACGAGGTCGCCGCGCACGACATCCTGGTCTTCCTCTCCGGCGAGCGCGAGATCCGTGACGCAGCCGACGCGTTGACCGGAATGCGCTTGCCCGACACGGAGATCCTCCCGCTCTTCGGCCGCCTCTCGGCGGCCGAGCAACACCGGGTCTTCCGCCCGCACGCCGGGCGTCGGGTCGTGCTGGCCACCAACGTCGCAGAGACCTCCCTGACCGTCCCGGGCATCCGATACGTCGTCGACACCGGCACTGCCCGGATCTCGCGCTACAGCCAACGCACCAAGGTGCAGCGGTTGCCGATCGAGCCGATCTCCCAGGCCAGCGCCCGCCAACGAGCCGGCCGGTGCGGCCGACTGGCCGACGGGGTGTGTATCCGGCTCTATGGCGAGGACGACTATGAGAGCCGCCCGGCATACACCGATCCCGAGATCCTGCGCACCAACCTCGCCTCGGTCATCCTCGCGATGACCACCCTCGGCCTCGGCGACATGGCCGCCTTCCCGTTCGTCGACCCTCCGGACTCGCGTCAGGTCACCGACGGCGTGCGGCTGTTGGAGGAGCTGGGAGCCTTCGACCCGTCGCCCGCCCCGGCCGGCCGCGCCGACACCCGCAGCCGGGTCACCGAACTGGGGCGGACGATCTCACGGCTGCCGGTCGATCCTCGCCTGGCCCGGATGATCGTCGAGGGTGACAAGCGAGGTTGCTTGCACGAGGTGCTCGTCGTCGTGGCCGCCTTGTCGATCCAGGATCCGCGGGAGCGGCCGCTGGAGCAGCGCGAGGCCGCCGCGGCGTCGCATCGACGATTCACCCACGAGCACTCCGACTTCGTGGCCTACCTGAACCTATGGGACTACCTGAGGGGCCAGCAAAAGACGCTCTCCGGCAGCGCTTTCCGGCGACTGTGCCGCGCGGAGTTCCTGCACTACCTGCGGGTCCGCGAATGGCAGGATCTCGTCTCGCAACTGCGCCAGGCCTGCCGCCGCGCCGGCTTCGATACGCGCCGGCACGGGCAGGCCGAGCCGGATCACGACGCGCTGCACCACGCCCTGCTGTCCGGTCTGCTCAGCCACGTCGGGGTGCGTGACGAGGCGAAGCGGGACTATCTCGGTGCTCGCGGTGCCCGCTTCGCGATCTCGCCCGGGTCTGCACTGGCGCGCCGGCAGCCCCAGTTCGTCATGGTCGGCGAGCTCGTCGAAACGACGAGGTTGTGGGCCCACGACGTGGCCCGGATCGACCCGGCCTGGGCCGAAGAACTCGGCGGGCACCTCGTCAAGCGCCAGTATGCCGAGCCCCGGTGGTCGGCGCGCCGGGGCTCAGCCGTGGCCGCCGAACGGGTCACGCTCTACGGCGTGCCCCTCGTCGTGGGCCGGCTCGTCGGGCTCGGGCGCGTCGACCCCGCACTCGCCCGGGAAATGTTCGTCCGGCACGCCCTCGTCGAAGGGGACTGGAGCACTCGGCATACCTTCTTCCACGACAACCGGCGGCTGCTCGAAAGGCTCGCCGATCTCGAAACCCGCACCCGTCGGCGTGACATCGTCGTCGGTGACGACGTGCTCGTCGACTTCTACCTCGACCGGATCCCCGAGCATGTCGTGTCGGCCCGGCACTTCGACACCTGGTGGAAACGGGCCCGCCGGGCGCACCCCGACATGTTGACCTTCACCGAGGACCTGCTCGTCCGGGCGGAGGCCGGCGACCTCGGTGCCGATGCCTATCCGACGACCTGGGTTCAAGGAGGTCTGTCCCTGCCGTTGAGCTACCAGTTCGAGCCGGGGAGCGCTTCGGACGGGGTGACCGTGCACATCGGCACCGACGTGCTCAACCAGGTGACCGAGGACGGTTTCGACTGGCAGGTGCCCGGGCTGCGTGAGGAGTTGGTCGCCGCGCTGATCCGGACCTTGCCCAAGAGTGTCCGACGGTTGCTGGTGCCGGCCCCCGAGCACGCTGCGGCGACGGTCCGGGTGCTGCGAGACCGATCGCTCGGCCCCGCCGACGGTCGGCTCACCGATGTGCTGGCCGAGGTCTTGCGTGAGACCCATGGTGTGGCCATCCGGGCTGAGGACTGGGCGCCTGAGCGGCTGCCGGATCATCTGCGGATGACCTTCTCCGTCGAAGACCGGCCCGGGCACGTGGTCGCTGCCGGTCCCTCGCTCACCGCGGTCCGGGACCAGGCTGCGCCACAGGTGCGTCGTGACGTCGCCGCTGCCGGCTCCTCGATCACCCGCACCGGGATGCGGGCTTGGGAGGTCGACGAGATCCCGCGCGAGCACGAGGCCACGGTCGGTGGCCGGCGAGTGCGTGGCTTCCCGGCGCTCGTCGACGGTGGCGACTCGGTGTCCTTGCAGGTGCTGCCGACCCGAGCCGAGGCCGAGACCGAACACCGGCTCGGGGTGCGGCGCCTGCTGCTGCTGCACACGGTGCCACCGTGGAAACAGGTGCTCGCCCGGCTCGACAACCAGCAGAAACTCGCCCTCGGCCACAACCCGCACGGGTCCGTGCCGGCCCTGCTCGACGACGCCCGAGCCTGCGCCGTCGATGCCATCGTCATCGAGCACGCTCACGAACCGCCCCGCACCGCAGCCGAATTCGAGCAGGCGCTGGCTGCCGTGCGCACCCACGTCGCAGCCCGAGTGACCACGGTCGTTGGCCTAGCCGAGCCGATCCTGCGCCGGCACCTGGAACTCACCCGGCGCCTCGACTTCCTGGCTGGGCGAGCCAACCCGGTCTGGCGGGAGCTGGTGTCCGACGTCCGAAGCCAGCTGGCCGAGCTCATCCGGCCCGGGTTTCTCGCCGATACCGGCCTGGCTCGGCTGCCGGACCTCGATCGCTACCTGAGGGCTGTGCAGCATCGCCTCGACAAGGCACCCGAAGACCCGGATCGTGACGCCCGACGGATGGCCGAGGTGCTCGGGGTCGAGCAGCGGTATGCCGCGCTGCTGGCCGAGCTGCGCCCCAGCGAGCGGGCGGCCACCGCGGTCACCGACATTGGCTGGATGATCGAAGAACTGCGAGTCTCGCTCTTCGCGCAGCGCCTCGGCACGGCATACCCGGTCTCCGTGAAACGGATCGACCGAGCCCTCGCCGCCTGTCGCGCAGGCAACCGGAATCCGGACTGACCATCGCGGGGATGGGCGTTGCAGCGGCGGAATGCGCTCCGAAGCCCGTACGTTGGAACGTCAGATGTTGTCACTGCCGTGATGTGGAAAGGACCGTGGTGCAGGACCCGACCAGCCTTTATCGCTTCGAGCCCGGGGTCGATCCGGCCGAAGCGGGTGCGGGCGTGCTCGTGACTTCCCTCGGGGGTTTCGTGGATGCGGGGGCGACCCAACGCGCGCTCACCGAGCATGTCATCGAGGTCCACGAGTCCACGGTCGTGGCGACCTTCGACGTTGATCAACTCCTCGACTACCGGGGCCGGCGACCGGTCATGGTCTTCGACCGGGATCACTGGTCGGCATACGAAACACCGGCGTTGCACGTGCATCGCGTCCTCGACCGGGCGGGCACCCCGTTCCTCATGCTGGCTGGCCCGGAGCCGGACTACCAATGGGATCGGATGGTCGAGGCCGTGCGCGGACTCATCGACACGCTCGGGGTGCAGCTCACGGTCAGTGTGCACGGCATCCCGATGGCTGTCCCGCACACCCGGCCGCTCGGGGTCACTCCCCACGCAAACAGCACCCGGTTGCTTGGCGAGATCGAGCCGGTCTTCGGGCAGGTGCACGTGCCCGGGAGTTTCGCCGGGCTGCTCGAGCTGCGCTTGGGCGACTACGGTCACGACGCCATGGGGTATGCCGTTCACGTGCCGCACTACTTGTCACAATCCGAATACCCGGACGCGTCGCTGGTCGCCCTGGACGCCCTGAGCGGCGCGACCGGTTTGGACTTCTCCCGGGACGCTTTGGCCGAAGCGGCGGTCTCCACCCGGGCCCAGGTCGCCGCCGAACTCGCCGAGAACCACGAAGTCCAGACACTTGTCGCGGCGCTTGAGCAGCAGTTCGACGCGTTCCAAGAGGGCCGTCGCACACCCAGCCCACTGACCTCGAGCACGGGTCCGTTGCCCTCGGCCGACGAGATCGGTGCCGATGTCGAAGCCTTCCTGCGTGGGGTGTCCGACGACGGTTGAGCGTCGGGGCGGAATCATTCGCCCGACCCGAGCGTCTTCACTATCGGCGGGTCGACACCCGTCTACGGCTTGGCCGAAGGAGATACCGATGGCACGACGCACCAGAACCGCTCGATTGGCCGCCTTGAGAGGTCTTGGCACCGCGGTGGGGGCCGGTGCTCGACCGGGTGCCCCGGGGTTGCTGGAACGGCTCGCCGCGCTGCCGCGGATGGTCTCGGCGGCCGTGTCGGGTCGCTACCGCGGGTTGAGCACCGGGCGCCTGCTGGCGGTGTTGGGGACTCTGGTCTACGTGGTCTCGCCGATCGACGTGGTGCCGGAGGGGATCCTGACTGTCTTCGGCCTCGCCGACGACGCCATGGTCGTCGCCTGGCTCGCGAGTGTACTGCTGCAAGACACTGACGACTACCTTGCCTGGGAGCGTGGCTACGCCCCTGCGGCTGCCTCCGGATCCCAGGCACGAGCGACCGGCCGGGGCCCGCAGGACATGCCCGTCCAAGACGCCCCGGCTCCTGGTAGCTCCGGGCATTCCACGACTATCCCCTCGCACGTCGTGCGGTAGTGGCCCGGTGGTGTTCGCCGGGTATCCACAGCTCCAGTAGCTGATTGCTCATCGTCCACAGGCCCGCGCCGTTTCTGATCCAGCGGTTGCCGTCCGGGTCAGGGTGGCACGATGACGGCGAAAACCATCCGGATCAGCGACCCCCTCGACCTGGTCAAGGTCGTGCCCTATCAACTGGGCTTTCATCCGGAGCGTTCGGTCGTGGTCGTCGGCCAGCTCGGGCCTCGGGTCACGGTGGTGCAGCGGATCGATGTCCCCGATGCCGAGGGCATCGGCGAGGCCGCCCGAGTCCTCGCCCACAACGTGGCCCGGGCCGAATGCGACTCCGCAACGGTGATCGGCTACGAGCAGCAGGCCGGGTCCAGCAACGCTGTAGTCGGTGCCACCTGTCGACAACTGGGTGCAGCGGGTGTCGAAGTCAACGACTGGATGGTCGTCCGCGACGGTCGGGTTTTCTTCCCTATGTGTTCCGCCGGCTGCTGCCCACCCGAAGGGATGCCGCTGCCGCCCGACGGCGAGGTCGCCGCAGTCGCTGAATTCGTCGCTCTCGGAAGGTGGCCCGCTGCCACCAGGGAGTTCCTGGAGCGCCGATTGGCCTATCAGCCGGGGGACTTGCCCGACGTGCTCGGTCAGGCACTGGTCGGGCTGGATTCGCTGGACACGGCTGCGCAGGAGCTGGCCATTCGCGGGTGGGCCGACTTGCTGCGGGTGGATGACCGGCATTGGTTCACCCCGGCGTTGCCGTGTGCCCACGCCCTTGCCCTGATGATCGCGAGCCTGGACGACCCCGGGTTCCGTGACGTGGTGGTGGCCTGGCTCTGCCCGGGCACGTTCGGACGGGGAGTTGTTGACCCCAGGTTGCTCGCTCTGCTGGATCGATGGTTCCCACGGCCCGATGATTCACGAGCCGACGCCCGCGGCCAGGCCAACGAGCCCCGGCGGCGTCGAATCGGGACAGACAGCATCGGCTGGCGGCTGGACGGCGCAGCGGAAGTCGAGCGCAGCCAACGAATGGTCGAGCGACTCAGCTGGCTGGTTCGACAGACTCCGCCAACCCGAGCCGTTGCGCTATTGAGTGTCCTGGCCGTGCACCTCTGGTTCGTCGGCGACGGAGTCTCGGCCGGGCTGGCCGTCGACCGGGCACTCGAGCACGACCCGGGTAACTCGCTCGCCGGGCTCGTCGACCGTTTGCTCGAGCTGGGAGTCCGCCCGGACCAGGTCGGCTCCGATCCGGGGCGGCGCGCCGGGTGAGCACGGCAGGGGGATGCCGGTGCCAGGTGATCGCAGGTATAATTCCAGCGGGTCATGAGCGCCAGTGCCAAGCCCCGGCTTGCTGGCCGGCAACCCTTCCGCGCGATGGGGTGCCCCGGGTGATGACCAGGCTCAGGCAGGTCGCCTGGGCAAGCGCGAGTCCGAGGAGCACCCGTGAACGGCATCGAACCCCAACCGGGTGGGTTCTGGCGTCCGGGAGATGACGTCGGGCACCGACGATTCCTCGAGATCGGCGAGCTGAGCCTCGAGCGCGGTGGCTCGTTGCCGGGTGCCTGGCTCGCCTATGAGACCTGGGGGGAGCTCAACGCCGCCGCCGACAACGCCATCCTCGTCGAACATGCGTTGACCGGTGACAGCCATGTCGTCGGAACTGCCGGTTCCGGGCACCCTTCCCCCGGGTGGTGGGATGGGCTGGTCGGCCCCGGGCACCCGATCGACACCGATCGCTGGTTCGTCGTGGCAGCCAACGTCATCGGCGGCTGTCAGGGCAGCACCGGGCCCAGCTCGCTCGCACCTGACGGTCGGCCGTGGGGGAGCCGGTTCCCGTTCGTCACGATCCGTGATCATGTGGCAGCCGAGGCTTTGCTTGCCGATGCGTTGAACGTCCGGCAATGGGCCATGGTCATCGGTGGGTCGATGGGGGGGATGCGAGTGCTCGAGTGGGCGGTCGGCCAACCCGAGCGGGTCGATCAGGCTGTCGTGGTGGCCAGCACGGCCGCGGCTACAGCCGACCAGATCGCCTGGGCCCAGCCACAACTGCTGGCCATCCGTAGCGACCCCGGATTCGTCGGGGGTGACTACTACGAATCCGGACCCGGGCCGGTGACCGGACTCGGGATCGCGCGGCGGATCGCGCACACGACCTACCGCAGCTCCGCCGAGTTGGACATCCGCTTCTCCAGGGCGGTTCAGCCGGGCACCGACCCGCTCGGTTCCGGTGGCCAGTATGCCGTGGAGAGTTACCTCGATCACCATGCCCGCAAGTTGTCCGGGCGCTTCGACGCCAATTCCTACCTGGTGCTCACCGAGGCGATGAACTCCCATGACGTCGGCCGCGGCCGCGGCGGGGTAAGGGCAGCGCTGGCCGGTGTCCGAGCACAGGTCACCGCGATCGGGGTCGACTCCGACCGGCTGTATCCGGTGCGTGAACAGGAGGAACTCGCCAGACTTGCCCCGAAGGGTCGGTTGGAAGTCATTCATTCGGAGTGCGGACACGATGGGTTCCTCATCGAAGTCGGCCAGGTCGCCCGGATCGTCGACGATGCGTTGCGGCGTCATGTTCGGCAGGATCCGCACGAGGTCTCGGTGATCCGGTAACGTCACCTCACGGACTCGGGTTGGTGAACAACGCGGGTGGTGAACAACACGGGTTGGTGAACAACACGGTAGGTCGACAAGGAGGTAGCTGTGGCCATCGTCGTCGGTTACGTGGCAACGAAGGAGGGCCGGGCCGCTCTGCGGCACGCGGCTCAGGAGTGCGAGCTGCGGCAGGCCAGGCTGATCGTCATCAATTCCCAGCGGGGAGGGAAAGACTTCGATGCCGACGAAGCCGCCAAGTTCGAGGCGGAGCTCGCTGCCGTCCGGCGCAAGCTCGACGATCTCGGACTAGCGCACGAAGAGCGTCAGTTGGTGCGGGGGAACGACCCTGCGGAGGACCTCATCTCGGTGGCCGAGGAAGAAAACGCCGACTTCATCGTCATCGGTCTGCGACGCCGGACCCCGGTGGGCAAGCTGATTCTGGGATCCAATGCGCAGCGGATCCTGCTCGATGCGACCTGCCCGGTGCTCGCGGTCAAGTCCGGCCACGAGCACTGACGGGAGCTTCGACTAGAGCTCCGACGAGAGCACTGACGCCGAGTCGGCATTGCCAGCACTCGGTCAGTGGGCCTGCCTGGTTCGGTCTGCGCGCGGTCCGGAACTATAATGGGGGTGGCCGATGCGGCGGATGCGGGGTCCTGGCCACCTCAACCGCCACGTGCCGCCGAATCCCCACAGCATGCGTAGCCGGTTGGCCTGCCCTTGAGGTGCGCCGACTGCGAAAGGTAGCCCGTGACGCACGAGTCCAAGCCCACCCCTGATTCGACCGTGCCGGACATCGAGGGTGGCCCGGGCCGTCGAGCGGTGCCCGCAGCGTCCGGTCGAGCGGTGACGACGGCCTCGACCAAACGGACGACCAAGACCACCTCCGCCAAGGCGGGAACAACCAAGGCTGCCAGCCCCGGCAAACGGGCTGCCAAGGGCTCGGCGAGCGCCAAGAAGTCGACGGCGAAGACCACCGGCGCTTCGGCCACGACAGCCCCCAAAGCCACGGCTGAGCCCAAGACGACCAAGACTGCCAAGGCGCGCAAGGCGACCGGAGCCGCTAAGACGACAGCAGCAGCCAAAGCGAGTGCGACCGCCAAGACCACGGGAGCCGCCAAGGCGGCCAAGACCGCGAAAGCACCCACGATCGCGAAAGCACCTAAGACCGCGAAGGCGACCAAGGCCGCCGAGACCGGGGCTAAGGCGGCTGCTACCCGCAAGACGAAACCCCGAGCGATCGGGAACAAGGACGGCACCGCACCCGATCAGACCGATCCCTCCGACGAGGCCACGTCCGCCAAAACGGCGAAGAAGCCCACCAGAGCCGCTGCCAAGACTGCCAAGACTGCCAAGAAAGCCGCGGGTGACAAACCGACTCCCCGCCGGGCCACCCGGTCGAAGAAGTCAGCGGCAGCCGAGCCGGATCTGCCGGCCACCGAAGCAGCCGATTCGGAGTCGGTCGAGAACGACTCGGAACTGCCCGAGGCCATCACACCCGACGAGGTCGATCTCGATGCCGGCGACACCGAAGACACGGACGACACCGACGGCACGGACGACACCGACGACACGGACGACACGGACGACACAGAGGACGGCAAGGACTCTGAGGACTCTGAGAACTCGGACGAGACCGACGACGACGACAGCGACTCGGTCACCGGTGCGGCCGCCGGCCGGGGCAAGTCGGGGCGTACCCCCGGGAGCGACGACAGCGAGGCGGCCGGTTTCGTCATCCGTGACGACGATGAGGAGGATGCGCCTGCTCAGCAGGTCGTCACGGCTGGTGCCACCGCCGACCCGGTCAAGGACTACCTCAAACAGATCGGCAAGGTCGCTCTGCTCAACGCCGAGCAGGAGGTCGAACTGGCCAAACGGATCGAGGCGGGGCTGTTCGCTGAGGAGAAGCTCAACTCGGGCACCAAGATCGACCAGAAACTCAAACGTGAGCTCTGGTGGATCGCCCAAGACGGTCGCAAGGCCAAGAATCACCTGCTCGAGGCCAACTTGCGCCTCGTGGTCAGTCTGGCCAAGCGTTACACCGGTCGGGGCATGCTCTTCCTGGATCTCATCCAGGAGGGCAACCTGGGCCTGATCCGGGCGGTGGAGAAGTTCGACTACACCAAGGGCTACAAGTTCTCGACTTACGCCACCTGGTGGATCCGTCAGGCGATCACCCGAGCCATGGCAGACCAGGCCCGGACGATCCGGATCCCGGTGCATATGGTCGAGGTCATCAACAAGTTGGCCCGGGTCCAACGCCAGATGCTTCAGGATCTGGGTCGTGAGCCGACTCCCGAAGAACTGGCCAAAGAACTCGACATGACCCCCGAGAAGGTTGTCGAGGTGCAGAAGTACGGCCGGGAGCCGATCTCCTTGCACACCCCCCTCGGTGAGGACGGCGACAGTGAGTTCGGTGACCTCATCGAAGACTCCGAGGCGGTCGTGCCGGCCGAGGCGGTCAGTTTCACCCTGCTCCAGGAACAGTTGCACTCGGTGCTGGACACTCTGTCGGAGCGGGAAGCAGGCGTGGTGTCGATGCGCTTCGGGCTGACCGACGGTCAGCCGAAAACGCTTGACGAGATCGGGAAGGTCTACGGCGTCACTCGGGAGCGGATCCGGCAGATCGAATCCAAGACGATGAGCAAGCTGCGCCACCCGTCGCGTTCCCAGGTCCTTCGCGACTACCTCGACTGATCGTCCTTGTCATCCGCCCGGAGCCGGTAGCGCTGGGGTCGCCGGTTCTTCGACGTATGCCGATCAACTCGTGTCAGTAGGCCACGAACGGGCCTGCCGAGGCGGGAAACCGTTGACCGGGTCTGCTCGACCCACCAGTTGCGCGCGTCCCGGGGCGTCAGCAGGGCCCGGAGGCGGTGACGCCACCTGCGGGTCCGGGCTACCGATGAGATGATCATCCGGGTTCGATGCGGCCGGACCGGATCGACCTGGGCCCCGGGCCGGGCATACCGGGCTCGCTCGACCGTCGCTGCCAGCTTCTCCAACGATCGGCGTGCCGGACCGTGCAGGTGCCCTTCTTGCACGTAGTAGGTGCAGGCATCGCGCAGCGTCCCGCCCGGAGGTGGTGGCACCCCCAGGTCTTCGAGGCGGTCGGTCATCGCTTGCCAATGGACCTCCACCTGCTGCTCGGGTGTTCCGGCCCGCGCCATGCGAGAGCGGTGGACCAACCGGGAAGTCACCGGCAGGACCAGACTGCCGAGGATCCCGAGAAGGAGTCCGACGACCACGAGTCCTGCCGGGCCGGCGAGCCAGTCGGTGATCCGCTGGGCCAGGGACTGCGGCACGTCGGGCTGTCCGAGGATTGGGTCCGGCCGAGGGGCTTCGCCGGGTGGTTCGGTTCGGTCGTCGCTCGACGGGGCGGGTGTGGTGGGAGAGGAGCTCGAGTCCGGCGTGGCGACGGTCCAACCCGGTGCGGCGCCGGTGCGTGCCGACGGCGTCGGTTCGAACCGCACCCAGCCGGCACCGGCAAGATACAGCTCCGGCCAGGCGTGGGCGTCGGATGTGGTGACGGTATAGCTGTCGTCGTTCCGGGTGCCGGGGAGGAATCCGATGGCCATCCGGGCGGGTATGCCGGCCTGCCGGGCCATCATGACCATGGCGGAGGAGAACTGCACACAATACCCGCGCCGGTTCTCGAGGAAGGCCGTGATCGGGTCCACCGGCGCACCGCTGGTGGTGTCGACATCACCGAGTTCCAGGCTGTACGTGAAACCACCTTCGGAGCGCAGCCAGGACTGGATGGCCGCGGCCATGCCGTACGGTGTGTCGGTCGGCGCACGGGCCGAGGACTCGACCTCCTGAAGTGCCCGGGTGACGGCCGAAACAGAGGCTGGATGTACCCACAGCGCCGGATCGGTCGGCTCCAGCTCGGGGGTGCCGGACCCGATGATGGGTTCGACGCCGGAGCGGAGGAGATCGCTTGTGAGGTCGAGTTCCACGTATCTGGCGGAATACGAAGCCGGCTGCGACTGGGCGTAGACGTCCCGGGTCGATTCATCTACCTGCCAAGCGATATCGCCCAGATCGACGGCCACGATCGGCTGCGGTGTGGCCAGTGCCGGCGGCGCGAGTGAATAGTCGAACACGGTCACCGTCTGCTCGGTCCGGCCGACCTCGGGCGACACGGTGAACATGGCGGCGGTGCCGAGTTGGGGTCGTGTCGCGGCTCTCCAGTTGGTGCCGTCGAAGGTTGACGTGGCCAACACCCGGAAGGGGGCTGCCACGGAGCTGGTCGTGCGATAGCGGAACACGACGGTCGGGTCGCGGTTCACCAGGTTTCGGCCGACATCGACGGTGGAGTTGTAACCGATCTGGGCGGGGACGCTGCTGCCCATCGGTTCACCGATAGCCAAACCGTCCAGGACGTATCGGGTCGGAAGCTGGTTGAACAGGGCGGCCAGCACGAGGGATCCGAGGACCGCTGAGCCACCGACCCGGAAGGCCATCACGGTAAAGCGGGTGTCGCCGAGGCGCTCCGTGCCCGCACTCCCGGCGGGATCGATCCATCGGTGCATTCGTTGGTGTGTGCCGTCGGCCAACAACACCAGCCATGACACAGCGGCGGCGGCGAAATACCCGGGGTGGAGGGCACTCGAGCTGTTCGCCGCGGCGCTGAGAAAGACCGTCAACAATGGCAGCCCGGCCACGGCCGGGGCAGCGAGGGTGACGGCGAGATGGTCGACGATGATGACGACGACGACGGCTACCAGGGCCAGGGTGACGGTGACCGCGTGGACGGCGGGGAGCGGGGACGACGACGCCTGATAGACCGTTCGACCGAACTGCACGAAGATCTCGGAGAACCTCTGCGCCGTGGCGATGGTCGGCACTGCCCACCAGGTTGTCCCAGGGGCGAATGCCCAGGTCGCGGCGACGACGACGGCAACCAGTTGAGCCGGAAGGACGAGGCCGGCGCGGGAGCTCACGCTGCGGATCGATATCCCCACCGCGGTGGCCACCACGGCGAGCCAACAGCCGTGCCAGAACCATGCTCGGTCGGTCACCAGGACGGTCGCCGAGAACAGGGTAGTGAGGGCCGCAGCCGCAGCGAGTGAGGCCGACCTGATGACACTCATCGTTCAGCGCTCGATCGTTTCGTGCTCATCGGGTGTGCCTCGGTGTGGATGCAGGTCTCGGGACGCCACCCTGGGCCAAGCCGTGCTGATCGTGTCACCGGGACGGACAGCAGTGGCCCGCCAGCCCGACTCGGTGAACAGCTCGACCGCCCGTGCAGTGCCGATCGTGCCCACCTGGTCCGCCGGGCCGGGCACGACAAGAGCTAGCCCGTTCACTCCTGACGGGCGTTGCCGGGCCAGCCGGGACACCAACGTGTCGTCGAACGCGACGACGATCGCGACACACAGCCCCCCGGGCGCGAGCAGGCTGTGCGACGCCTGGACCAGTTGTTCGGCTTCGGCGCTCGGGACGGTTTCGGTGACCGCCAGGACCCGCAGGCCGTTGGCCGGATCGGTGGCGAGGTTGACCTGTCCGGACCGAACCGTCTCCGGCGTGAGTAGATGCACGGCATACCCGACATCGTTGACGTGGTTCAACACCGAGGCCATCGCTCTGACTCCCCACTCGAAGGAGCTCCCGGGGCCGGTGCCCACGTGGGCCGGCCGGCGTGGATCGAGCATCAGGACGGCTCGTCGTCGTGACGGTCGGTCTTCTTGACGGACCACGAGACTGCCGGTCCGGGCGGTGGTCGGCCAGTGAATCCGGCGTAGGTCGTCACCGTCCCGGTATTCGCGGATCGACTGATCGTCCTCGCCGTGCAGGGCCACCAAGTGCGGGATCTCTCCCTCCGTGCCCAGCCCGGAGCCGGAGGGTCGCCTGCCCGGCAATGGGTCGATCCTGGGCAGCACGATGATCTCGGTCGTCGCACCGACGTCGACCGATCGTCTGGTGAGCCCGAAAGGATCGCGCAGGTGAACGGTGAGCGGACCCAGCCGGTGCCTCCCGCGCACCGTCGGCCGCACGGCATACCGGATCGTCCGCCGGTGCGCCGGTCCGACCGCGGCGAGCAGGATCCGAGGCGACTGGCCGAGTCGCTTCCCCAGCCGCTCGGTCGCCAGCATGAAGGCGGTGCCGCGATTCCCCGTGTTGGTCACCGTCGTATACACCTGGGCAGGCTCGTCGGCGACGAGCTGAGCCGGATCCGTCGCGCGAGTCACGGCCAGACCGGCCGGGCGCCGGATCAGCAGCGCGGCCAGGACCGGGAGGCCGAGCAGGAGCAACCCGATCCGGATGACGTCCTGGAAGCCCAACCCGATCCCGACCACCGCCACGGTCAACCCGGCGACGACGAAGGCTCGTCCCCGGGTGGTGAGCAGCCGAGTGCCGGACGGCCGCCGGATGACGAGCTGTGGACGCTTCATCGTGCCCGCATCAGTGTTCAGCGAGGCGCGACCGGCACCGGTGTGGCGTGGAGCAACTCGGTCAGCACCCGGGCCGGCGTGCGGTGGGCCAAGGTGGCGTCCCCGGAGAGCATGATCCGGTGGGCCAACACGATCGGCACCATCCGCTGCACGTCGTCGGGGAGCACATGGTCCCGGGCCCGCAAGGCTGCATGTGCCCGCGCTGCCCTCAGCACGTGTAGAGCGGCGCGCGGTGAAGCACCCAGCCGAATGGCCGGGCTGGTCCGGGTGGCGTTGGCCAAGTCGACGACGTATTGGCGCACCGCTGGCGCGGCGTAGACGTCCCGGACGACCCGGATCATCCGGGCCACGGTGGCTGCGTCTGTGACCGGTGTCAGCGACTCGAGCGGCGAGATCCCGGCGTGGGAGTCGAGCAACGCCACCTCGGCGGCCGGGTCCGGGTAGCCGATCGAGATCCGTGCCATGAACCGATCACGCTGAGCCTCGGGTAGGGGATAGGTGCCCTCCATCTCGATCGGGTTCTGGGTGGCGACGACGATGAAGGGCCTGGGCAACGTGTACGTCCGTCCGTCGACGGTGACCTGGCCTTCTTCCATGCACTCCAGTAGTGCCGATTGGGTCTTGGGTGACGCACGGTTGATCTCGTCACCGACAACGACGTTGGCGAAGACTGCTCCGGGGCGGAACTCGAAGTCGCGCACATCTTGATTGAAGACATTGACTCCGGTGATGTCCGAGGGCAACAGGTCGGGGGTGAACTGGATCCGGCGCACCGAGCAGTCGATCGCTCGGGCCATCGCTTTGGCGAGCATCGTCTTGCCCACTCCCGGCACGTCTTCGACGAGCAGGTGGCCGCCGGCCAGCAACACAGTGATCGCCGTGCTGATCACCTCGGGTTTGCCCTCGATGACCTGTTGCATCGCCCCGGCGATCCGGGAGGCCGCAGCGCGCAGTTCGGCCAGTGCCTCCGGGGTCGATCGATCAGTCACCTCGGCAGGTGCCGGTGAGCGGACCGGCGGCCTCGGAGGTGCCGTGGGGTGCCGTCGTTCACCTCTCGGATCGGGTCCGCTCATCCTCCACAACTCCCCACGCTCACACTCCACCGTCCTGACCCAACCTGTCACCTACCCGTGCAGCAGGCCCTTCCAAGGGTGCCCGGAGCATCGCCGAGTCACCGGTCAGGCGAGCGTACGGGGCGTCGGTGCGATAGCCAAGTGGAAGCCTGACCGTCATTCGGACTGCCGGGTGTGGTAGTCCTCCATTTTCCTCCACCTAGTTTGAACAGCAAGCATGTCGTGCAATGCCTCGGAATATCCGTGATTTTCGCGGATATTGCTGGGTTGGTGGAGGGAAGTGGAGTATGGTGGGGCACCATGGAGTGACGCAGTGGAATCAGCCGGGTCACGGGTCGGACGGAAGGGGTGGTGCCTGGTGTTTCTCGGTACCTACACGCCTCGTCTCGACGACAAGGGTCGGCTGATCCTGCCGGCCAAGTTCCGGGACGGCCTCGCCGAGGGCCTCGTCATGGCCAAAGGGCAGGAACGCTGTCTCGTCGTGTATCCGACCGCCGAGTTCCTCCGGATCGCGACCGCGATGCAGCAGGCTCCCGGGACGGTCGCGCACGTTCGGGACTACACCAGGGTGCTGGCCTCGAGCGCTACCGACCAGGTCCCCGATCGGCAGGGCCGGATCACGATCCCGGCCATGCTGCGTGACTACGCCCAGTTGGACCGTGATCTTGCCGTCATCGGCAATATCAGCCGGGTCGAGATCTGGCACTTGCCCGCGTGGGAGGACTACCTGGCCACCAAGGAGCCGGCTTTCGCCAGCCAGTCCGAGGAGGTGGCGCCCGGGGTCTTCTGAGCCGCCGTTCCGGCTGGTCACCGCAGCATCGTGCGGGTGCCTGCGCCCAGGTCTCCAGCCGCTTCCGGTCCCGACACGACTTCCCCCGTGCCGGATCCGCCAGCGGTCGAGAACCCATCGAAGCGGATGGGGACCTGAGGGCAGGACCAGCAACCAGCACTCACGACCTCACACCCGCGATGCCTCGACGAGCACGACGAACTGAGCAATGAGCAGGACCCGTCAGCACATCTCGAACCCCGGAGCAGGAGTCCTCGATGACCAAACTCGACGCCGGTCGGTGCGTCGCGGGCCGGCACGTCCCGGTCCTGCGCGACCGGATCGTCGACTTGCTCGGGCCTGCTCTGCAGGAGCCGGGGGCGGTCTGCGTCGATGCAACCCTCGGGATGGGCGGCCACGCCGAGGCGGTCTTGCAGCGTTGCCCGCAAGCACAGGTCGTGGGAATCGACCGTGATGGGCAGGCCCTGGCTTTGGCCGCCCGACGCCTGGAGCCATTCGGCGACCGGGTCACGTTCGTGAAAGCCGTCTACGACGAGGTCGCCGACGTCGTGGGCGACCTCGGGCTCAGCGGCCTCGACGCCGTCCTGTTCGACCTCGGAGTGTCATCGCTGCACGTGGACCAGCGCGAACGCGGCTTCGCCTACCGTGAAGACGTCCCGCTGGACATGCGGATGGACCAGGCCGGCGGAACCACCGCCGCCGATGTGCTCAACACTTATCCGCCCGACCGGCTGGCGGGTGTGTTGCGTGACTACGGCGAGGAGCGTTACGCCCGAGCAATCGCCCGGGCCGTGGCTGTCGAACGCGCCCGGGCACCGTTCACGACGTCCGGGCAACTCGTGGATCTGCTACGCCGGGTCATTCCGGCTGCCGCGCAACACCGTGGCGGGCACCCGGCCAAACGCACGTTTCAGGCATTGCGGATCGAGGTCAACGGGGAGTTGGACGCGTGGCGACGGGCGTTGCCGGCTGCGATCGACCTGCTGCGAGTCGGTGGCCGGATCGCCGTGTTGTCCTACCACTCTCTCGAAGACCGCATCACGAAACGCGGATTGGCTGAGGGCGCGACGTCCAGGGCACCGGCCGGGATGCCGGTAGAGCGCGCCGAGGATGCACCTTTCCTGTCCCTGCTGACCCGAGGAGCCGAGACTCCCGCGGCGGGTGAGGTCGCGGACAACCCACGGGCTTCTTCGGCTCGCCTGCGAGCCGCCGAGCGGATCAGGCTCACATCATGACGTCGACCGGGTGGATCAACCCGTCCATTCACAAGGGGGAGCAGCGATGAGTCAGGCCAGTTCGCCAACCCGCCTGCGGACGACGACGGGCAGCGGGCCGGGTGCAATAGCAGCACGGCATGCGCGCCGACGCCTGCGGGTCGTCCCGGCCGCGATCGAACGATCCGGCACTGCGCCCTTCGCGGGCTTGTGCATGGGACTGCTCGTGATCGGTCTGCTCCTGCTGCTCCTGTTCAACACTCAACTCGCTCAGGGCACCTTCGCCGTCGAGGAGTTGACCCGCACTTCCGGGACTCTCGCCGATGAGGAACACGAGCTCACCCAAGCGCTCGACGCCGAACGTAACCCGGCTGCTCTGGCCAAACGTGCCATCGGGCTCGGCATGGTTCCGGCCAGGTCGATGGCCTTCATCCGGCTTTCCGATGGCGCGATCATCGGGGTCGCCGAACCGGCAACGGCGGACGCCGCGATCAACCTTGTCTCCGACCCACAAGCACCGCCGCCGCCACCGCCACCGCCCGCTGCTCCGGCCGTCCCCGCCCAAGGCGCTGAGCCTGCCGCACCGGCTGCACCTGTCGAGGGAGCCGTCCCGGCAGTGCCCCCTGGAGAAGCGGCGCCAGCGGCGCCCGCCGAGGGGCAGCCACCACCAGTACCGGCAGCGCCAGTAGCACCGCCGGCGCCGGCCCCCGGGACCTGACATGCCAGCTCACCAAGCGCGGGGCGCTCGCCAGCTCAACGCTCGCCAGTCACCGTCGCGGCGTCCCGGCCCGGGCGTACCCCGCGTCGGTAACCCGGTCCGCCGGGCTCGCGGGATGTGGCTTCTCGGGATGTTCGTGTTCTCGGTCTTCGCTGCTCAACTCGTCCGAGTCCAGGCGTTCGATGCCTCAGCGGTTCAGGAAGCCGCGCTGACCAAGCGGCTCACCAGCGTGGCTGTTCCGGCGCTGCGCGGTTCGATCGTCGACAGTAAGGGAACTGTGCTCGCGGCCAGCATCGAACGGCGCACCGTGTCCGTGAACCAGGATGCGGTGCGTTCCTACACCGCGGTGGTGGACGGCAAACGAGTGACCGTCGGCGCAGCCGGTGCGGCGCAGCGGCTGGCCCCGTTGCTGGGTACCACGCCGGAAGCGCTCGCTCCACAACTCACCGGCACCGATCCCTACCGGATCATCGCGAAGAACGTCTCGCCGCTGGTCTGGCGCCAGATCGCCGAGATGGGCATCCCTGGGATACACAGCGAAACGACGTTCCAACGCGAGTACCCCGCTGGGATGACCGCGGCGTCACTCGTCGGTGTCGTCGTCGATGACGAAACCCCAGGCGCAGGCATCGAAGTGTTGGCCGACGCCCAGCTGTCGGGCACCCCGGGTAAGCAGATCTATCAACAGGCCCGGGACGGCGAGGTCATCCCCTGGGCGCAAGAGGATGAGGTGCCTGCCCGCGACGGCAGCGACGTCCATCTGACCATCGACGCCGATCTGCAGTGGTTCGCCCAGAACGAGATCGCCAACCAGGTGATCAAGACCCAGGCCCAATCCGGTTACATCGTCGTCCAGGAGGTTAAGACCGGCAAGCTGCGTGCGGTCGCGAGCTACCCGAGTTTCGACCCGACCGACGTGGCCAACGCGCGCGCCTCTCTTCTGCAAAGCCAACCATTCACCGACGTCTACGAGCCCGGTTCGACCGGCAAGGTCATGAGCTACTCGGCCGCCCTCGAGGAAGGCGTTGCGGAGCCCACGACCGGGGTCATCGTGCCCAACCGGCTGGGTCGTTCCGACCGGGCCTTCAAGGACTACGCCGACCACCCCACGCTTGACTTGACCGTGGCCGGCGCGCTGGTCAAGTCAAGCAACATCGGCACGATTCTCGTGGCTGAGCAAATGCCGGCTGCCACGATCGAGAAGTACTTCCGAGCCTTTGGCCTCGGGGAGCGATCCGCCATCGGTTTCCCCGGTGAGTCGGCTGGGCTGCTTACCCCGGCCGACGAGCTCAATGGCTCGCAGCGCTACACGATGCTCTTCGGCCAGGGCTACTCGCTGACCGCGATTCAAGCAACCGGGGTCTTCCAGACCATCGCCAACGGCGGTGTCCGGGTGTCGCCGAGCCTGATCGAGCAGACGGTGGCTCCCGACGGTGCCGTGGCCCCGGCCAAGCCGGCCGAGAGCGTCCGGGTGATCTCCGAGGAGACGGCTACGACGATGAGCCGAATGCTCGAGCAGGTCACCCAGCCCGGCGGCACCGCGACCAAAGCAGCGATCCCCGGGTATCGAGTCGCAGGCAAGACCGGTACGGCGAATCGCTTCGACGACGAAGTCGGGGGCTATCACGGCTACACCGTGTCGTTCATCGGTTTCGCCCCGGCCGAGGATCCACGGTTCGTTGTCTCGGTGACCATGCACAAGCCGACTGTCGGACCGGTCAGCGGTGGTCGCCTTTGCGGCCCGGTCTTCGCGTCTGTGATGACCTACGCGTTGCAGTCCTACCAGGTGCCACCGACCGGATCAGCTGCCCCGGGATTCCCACTCGTCTCGGACGAGCCGCTCGTGCCAGGTGCCCCGGGGGTAATCAGTGACCGGCGATCCAGGGGATAGCCTTCTAGCCGTGCCAGCACCACGACCCACGAGCCTGCCGGCGGTCCCGCTCGCAGAGCTCGCCCGCTTGGCCGAGGCTCATTGCTGGCGTCCCAGCTGTTCCGGTGACCTGGACATAGCGCCGGTCGACGGGTATGCCACCGGCGTGTCCCTGGACTCGCGGACCGTGCGACCAGGCGACCTGTATGCCGCCCTGCCGGGCTTGAGAGCCCACGGCGCCGATTTCGCGAACGCCGCAGTGTCGGCCGGGGCGGTCGCGGTGCTCACCGATCCCACCGGAATCGAACGCCTCGATAGCCTGCCCGGCGTGCCCGTGCTCGTCTGTGCGCAGCCACGGGTCCGGCTCGGTGAGTTGGCTGCCCGGATCTACGGATACCCGGCCGAGGGCATGCGAATCATCGGGATCACCGGGACGAACGGCAAGACCACCACGGCCTATCTCCTCGAGACGGCCCTACGCGCACTCGGGTCGGCGACCGGCCTGATCGGCACGGTAGAGACCCGGATCGGTGATCGTCGGCTCAGTTCGGTACGCACCACACCCGAGGCCAGCGACCTGCACGCCATCCTCGCTGTGATGCGCGAGCAGGGCACGGACACGGTGGTGATGGAGGTGTCTAGCCATGCCGTGTCCGAGCACCGGGTTGCCGGTGTGGTGTTCGATCTCGCGCTGTTCACCAACCTGTCGCAGGACCACCTCGACTTCCACGTGGACATGGCCGACTACTTCGCGGCCAAGGCCGCGTTGTTCACCCCGGCTCACGCCCGGCGCGGCCTGGTGTGTGTCGACGACGAATGGGGCCGGCAGTTGGTCGGACGTGCCGGGATCCCGGTGACCACACTCGCGTCGGTCGGCCGGGGCCAGGCTGCGCCGGCATCCGACTGGGTGGTGGGGCTCGCCCCCGAAAGCCGATTCACGGTGATCGGACCGGACGTGTCCCTGACCTTGCGTCCACGACTGCCGGGCACCTTCAACGTCTTCAATACGGCCCTAGCGGCGGTCGCCCTGATCACCATGGGGTATGCCGCCACCGACGTGCAGGAGTCACTCTCCGAAGTGCCGGTGGTGCCCGGCCGGATGGAGGTCGTCGCCGGTGACTCGGCAACCGACCCCCGGTGCATCGTCGACTATGCGCACACTCCCCAAGCCGTCGAGGCAGCGCTCGCCGCGCTGCGCCCGTCCACACCGGGCCGGCTGGTCGTCGTGCTCGGAGCCGGCGGTGACCGCGACCCGGGTAAGCGACACGCGATGGGTGCCGCGGCCGCCCGGTGGGCCGATGACCTGGTGATCACTGACGACAATCCCCGATCCGAAGATCCGGCAGCGATCCGCAGGGAGGTCCTGCTCGGTGCTCGGGAGTCCTTACCGGCCGAGGTGACGTCCGAGCCGGCCGACCACCCGTCCCGGCAGGAACGCACCGTGTGCTCCGGTGCCGGACGAGGTGACCAGATCGCCCACGCCGTGCGGTTGGCACGCACCTGCGGCCGGGCTGCCGACAACACCGTTGTCGTGCTCGGCAAAGGCCACGAACGTGGTCAGGAGATCGACGGGGTCGTATTGCCTTTCGATGATCGGGACGCCCTGGCTGCCGCCCTAAGGGGCCGGCCGTACCGCCCGGACGATCCCCTCGTCCCGCACGGGCTCGAGGACGCGACGAGCGCTGAGGAGGGTCGGTCATGATCCCGGTGACCATCGGAGACCTCGTCGACGCCACCGGCGCTCGCCTGTACGACGCCGCGGGTAGGGTCGCGGTCGATGGTCGAACCGCACCTTCGACTGGATCGTTGACGGACGTGCTCATCGACGGGTCGGTGGTCACCGATTCCCGGGCGTGTGTCCGGGGCAGCCTGTACGTCGCCAGGGTCGGCGAACACGCCGACGGGCACATCTATGTCGGTGCTGCTGCCGCCGCCGGCGCCGTGGCCGCGCTCACCTCGCGACCGGTCCCGGGGTTACCCTGCCTGGTCGTCGACGACACCCAGACTGCTTTCGGCCGGGTCGCCCGAACGGTGCTCGACCGGGCCTGCAGCGGGTTGCAGGTCGTCGGGATCACCGGATCGTCCGGCAAGACGTCGACCAAGGACGCACTTGCGCAGGTCCTTGATCAGCTGGGCCCGACGGTCGCCCCGATCGAGTCCTACAACGGCGAGATCGGCGTGCCGCTCACTGTGTGCCGGATCGACGCCGCGACCCGCTACCTCATCGTCGAGATGGGTTCACGCGGGCTCGGGCACATCGACTACCTCACCCGGATCACACCACCCCAGATTGCGGTCGTGCTCAATGTCGGCACCGCCCATGTCGGACAATTCGGCAGTCAGGACGCCATCGCCGCAGCCAAGAGCGAGCTGGTCGCTGCCCTCCCCGCTGATGGGGTTGCCGTGCTCAACGCCGACGACCCCCGGGTCTCGGCCATGGCCGAGAACACCAGAGCCCGGGTGGTCACCGTCGGCGAGCGGGCCGACGCCACACTCCGGGCCCGCGATATCGAGCTCGACGCCCGCGGCCGGCCGACGTGCACGGTCGACACCCCGGTCGGTACCGCCCAGCTGACCCTCGCATTGCATGGACGTCATCACGTGGGCAACGCCCTTGCCGTGTTGGCCGTCGCCCTCGAGTGCGGTATGCCGTTGCCGGAGGCCGTTGCTCACCTGGCACGTGCCGGCCCGGTGAGCCGTTGGCGGATGGAGGTTGTCGAACGCCCGGACGGGGTCACCGTCGTCAACGACGCCTACAACGCCAACCCCGACTCGATGACCGCCGCGTTGCGGGCGCTTACGGCTATGGGAAGGGCAGGTCAGCAGATCGGCGAACCCGGGGCAGGCCGGGCGCGCCGCACCTGGGCGGTGCTGGGCCAGATGCTCGAACTGGGCCCCGACGCCGAGGCCGAACACCGTCGAATGGGGGCCTTGGCGGCGTCTCTGGGCATCGACCGGGTGCTGGCGGTCGGTGCCGAGGCCGGGCCGATCGCCGACGGTGCACTGGCCGCAGGCATGCCCTCCACCCGGGTGCTGCGTGCTGATGACCCGGACACCGCATACCAGGTGTTGCACCACGCGACACGCCCCGGAGACGTCGTCCTGTTCAAGTCGAGCCGGGATGTCGGGCTACGGTGGCTCGGGGATCGGGTCGCTGGCCGGGAGGAGGGGATGTGAAGGGCGTCCTCATTGCGGTGGCGACGTCTCTGACGCTCGCTCTTCTGGTCACCCCGGTATTCATTCGATTCCTCATCCGGCGCCAGTACGGCCAGTTCATCCGGGACGACGGGCCGACATCGCACCACACCAAGCGCGGCACGCCGACGATGGGTGGCGCGGTCATCGTCGGGTCGACCATCGTCGCGTACGTCGTGGCCCACCTGGGCATGATGCTCGACAGCTACGTGGGTGGGCGTTCGGTGCAGGCCCAGTGGCCCACCGCCAGCGGGCTGCTCGTGCTCTTCCTCATGACCGGGTTGGCGCTCGTCGGATTCGTCGACGACTTCACCAAGATCTCGCGTCAGCGATCACTCGGTCTGCGGACCGTGCCCAAGCTCATCGGCCAGGGCATCGTCGCGGTGGTGTTCGCGCTGCTGGCGTTGCAGTTCGAGAACGAGCGCTACCGAACCCCGGCCTCCACGGCAGTGTCCTTCGTACGGGACACGTCGTTCGACCTCGGGACGGCCGGGCCAGTGCTCGGCGTCATCCTCTTCGTCCTGTGGGCCAACATCATCATCGCCGGAATGTCCAACGGCGCCAACCTCACCGATGGTCTCGACGGCTTGGCCTCGGGTGCGTCGTCGATGATCTTCGGCGCCTACGTCCTCATCGGCATCTGGACCTCGAATCAGAACTGCCAGATCAACCCGGGCCTGAAGTGCTACGAGGTCCGCGACAGCCTCGACCTGGCGATCGTCGCGGCAGCGGCGATGGGCGCCTGCTTCGGGTTCCTGTGGTGGAACGCCTCTCCGGCGCGGCTCTTCATGGGCGACACCGGCGCCCTCGGGCTGGGGGGAGCGATCGCCGGCCTGGCGATCATGACCCATACCCAGCTGCTGTCGGTCATTCTCGCCGGCCTGTTCGTCATCGAGTCGCTATCGGTGATCATCCAGGTGGGGTTCTTCAAGACCACCCGGCGACGGGTCTTCAAGATGGCACCGCTGCACCACCACTTCGAGATCCTCGGATGGGAGCAGGTCACCGTCGTCATCCGCTTCTGGATTATCGCCGGGCTCTTCGTTGCGCTGGGCCTGGGAGTCTTCTACGCCGAATGGGTGGTTGGTGCAGTGTGAACGAGATGGATGAGCTGACCGGTGCCGGCTACGAGCCACGTCCCGGACTGACCCACCGGGATGCCGATTGGCGGGGGCTGCGGGTGCTCGTTGCCGGGCTCGGAATCAGTGGTTTCGCCGCGGCCGATGTGCTGTGGGAGCACGGTGCCCAGGTCGTGGTCGTCGACGCCAGCATGCCGGGCGCGAACCAGCTTGTCGACGAGCGGGCCCAGATCCTCTCGGTGCTCGGAGTCGACGTGCGCCTGGGGCCCCAACACACCGCAGGTATGCCACCGGAGGCCGCCGATCCCGCCACGGCACCGGAGCTGGTGGTCACCTCACCGGGCTGGCGACCCACCCAGCCACTACTCGTCGAAGCAGAAGCGCGCGGCATACCGGTCTGGGGTGAGGTCGAGCTCGCGTGGCGGATGCGGCCCCGCGACGGTGCCGCCCCGTGGCTCACGGTCACCGGCACCAACGGCAAGACGACGACGGTCAACATGCTCGCGTCGATCCTGCGGGCCAGTGGTCTGAGGGCCACCAGTGCCGGCAACGTCGGCACTCCGCTGCTGGAGGCCGTCCTGCACCCCGAGCCCTACGACGTGCTCGCCGTGGAGCTGTCCAGCTTTCAACTCCACTGGCAGCGTTCGATCTCACCGGTCGCCTCGGCTTGCCTCAACTTGGCCGCCGACCATATCGATTGGCACGGCTCCTTCGAGGAGTACCTGCGTGCGAAGGGGCGGGTCTACGCGAAGACCCATCTGGCCTGTATCTACAACGTCGAAGACCCGCTGACCGAGCAACTGGTCATCGACGCCGACGTCGTCGAGGGTTGCCGTGCGGTCGGATTCACCCTCGGTGTGCCGGCACCGTCGATGGTCGGCATCGTCGAGGACGTGCTGGCCGACCGGGCGTTCGTCGAGCAACGGGCGCATTCGGCGGCGGAGTTGGGCACACTCGCCGACCTGCGTGGGGATGCTCCCAGCGTCGCTCCGCACTATCTGGCCAATGCGCTCGCGGCGGCTGCGCTGGCCAGGGCGTATGGCGTCGGGCCGCTCTCGGTCCGCGACGGATTGCGATCGTTCCGCCCCGACCCGCACCGGATCGCCGAGGTCGCCACGGTGGCCGGTGTGCGGTATATCAACGACTCGAAAGCGACGAATCCGCACGCTGCCGAGGCCGCCCTGATCGCCTTCGACTCGGTCGTCTGGGTCGCCGGGGGTTTGCTCAAAGGTGTCGATGTCGACCCGCTCGTGGAGAAGATCGCCGAGAAGCTTCGTGGTGTCGTGCTCCTAGGCACCGACCGACGGCTGATCGCCGAGGCGCTGGCTCGACACGCCTCGGATGTCCCGGTCGTCGAAGTGGCTATCCCCGAGACTGGAGACATGTCGTGCCTCGACAGCGGCGGTGCCCTGATGGAGCAGGTCGTCGCCGAGGCGAGTCGTCTGGCCCGGCCGGGTGATGTCGTGCTGTTGGCACCCGCTGCCGCGTCTCTCGACCAGTTCCCGAGCTACGGTGCTCGCGGCGATGCTTTCGAAGCGGCAGTCCGACAGCTGCCTGGTGCCGACCCCGCCGAGGGGCCGTCTTCACGATGACCAGCACGATCAACGCCGAGGCCTCGCGACGCTCTGCCCGGCGGGCCCCGTCGGCCCGACCACGTGCTGGGACCGGCACGGGCGCGGCTCCGACACCGGAGGAGGCCGGCCCAACGACCGTCTTCGGACGCGCCTTGGCCCGTCTCGACACCCCGTCCACCTCCTACTACGTGATCGTCGGGGCGACCGCTGCGTTGGTGCTCATCGGACTGGTCATGGTGCTTTCGGCATCGATGATCACCTCCTATAAGGACGATGGCTCGGCGTTCGCGGTCTTCGCCGACCAGGCCAAGTACGCTGCTCTGGGATCGGTGGTGGCGCTCGTCGCTGCGCGGATCAGCCCCACGTGGTGGCGGCGGCTAGCCGTGCCCAGCCTCGCCATCGCCCTCGTGCTGCAAATGCTCGTCTTCGTGCCCGGCCTCGGGGTCGAGGCCGGTGGCAACCGCAACTGGCTTCGGCTACCCGCCGGGTTGTCCATGCAGCCCTCCGAGCTCACCAAGATCGGCCTGGTGCTCGTCGGTGCCCTCGTGCTGACCAACAAACGCCACCGACTGGGCCAGTTCCGCCATGTGCTCATACCGTTCCTCGTGCCGGTGGCTGCAGTCACCCTGCTGTTGGTGCTCGCCGGGCGTGACCTCGGCACCGCCCTAGTCCTGCTCGGCATCGTCGCCGCGGTGCTCTGGGTCGCCGGGGTGCCGGCTCGGCTGTTCCTGGCCACGGTGCTCACCGGCGCCGTCACCGCCTTCGTGCTCGTGATGAGCAGCCCCAACCGGATGGGTCGAATCACAAACTGGCTGTCCGCCGAATGTGCCAACGACCCCGACGGGGCGTGCGGCCAGTCGGTGCACGGGCTCTACGCCCTCGCCGACGGTGGTTGGTGGGGAGTCGGGCTAGGGGCCAGCAAGGAGAAATGGGCTTGGTTGCCCGAACCTCACAACGACTTCATCTTCGCCATCATCGGAGAAGAACTCGGCCTGCCGGGCACCCTGGTCGTGCTCGGGATCTTCGCTGCCCTGGCCACGGCTTGTCGCCGGCTGATCGTGCGCACCGACGACCAGTTCGTGCGGATCGCCACTGGGGGAGTCCTCGGCTGGATTCTGCTCCAAGCGACGATCAACATCGGTGCGGTCATCGGACTGTTGCCGGTCGTCGGGGTGCCCTTGCCCTTCGTCTCGTCCGGCGGCTCCGCACTGGTCACCACCATGCTCGCGATGGGCATTCTCGTATCGTTCGCCCGCCATGAGCCGGGGGCCGGAGAGGCACTCGCCAATCGTCCCGGTGTCGTACGTCGATCACTCGCCGTGCTGCCGCGTCCGTGGCGTGGCCGGCGCCACCGGTGGCTCGGATGACCGAGACGAACCACGAGGCAGGGTCAGCGGACAGCGAGCGCAGCGGAGCGAGTGATCCGGTATGAGCAACACTCTGCGCAGCGTGCTGCTGGCCGGCGGCGGAACCGCAGGTCATGTCTCCCCATTGCTGGCCACTAGGGCCGCCTTGGCTCGCCGGGCGCCCGGCGTCGAGGTCACCGCTCTGGGCACCGAGAGCGGGCTGGAAGCCCGGCTCGTGCCGTCACACGGCCTCCCGCTGCGGTTCGTTCCGCGGGTTCCGTTGCCCCGCAGACCGAATGCCGCGTCGCTGCGGTTCCCGGCGGCACTCAAGGCTGCTGTCGATGCGGCGGATCGAGCGGTCGTCGACAGCAGCGCTGAGGTCGTCGTGGGTTTCGGCGGGTATGTCAGCTCCCCGGCCTACCTAGCCGCCCGGCGCCGCGGCATACCGATCGTCGTGCACGAAGGCAACGCGCGCGCCGGGTTCGCCAACCGTTTGGGCGCCCGACTGACCCGGCACGTGGCCACGACCTTCCCGTCCACCCGGCTGCGCCACGCCACCTGCCTGGGGATGCCGCTGCGCCAGGAGATCAGCGGTCTGGACCGACCCGCTCGCCGCGCCGAAGCACTCGACGAATTCGGTCTCACAGCCGGGTTGCCTACCGTTCTGGTGACCGGCGGTTCGCTCGGCGCTCAGCGGCTCAACCAGGCTTTCGCCGCCCGTGCGGGGGCCTTGTCCGACGCCGGTGTGCAGGTGTTGCACGTCGCTGGCGCCGGCAAGGAGTTCGAACCCGCAGTGGCCCGGTCCGGTGCCCCATACCGGGTCGTGCCTTACGTGGACCGGATGGAGCTGGCGTATGCCGTCGCCGACTTCGTCGTCTGCCGCGCCGGCGCCAACACCGTCTGCGAACTGACCGCAGTCGGACTGCCAGCTGCCTATGTGCCGTTTCCGATCGGCAACGGCGAGCAACGACTCAACGCAGCCGGCGTGGTAGCGGCTGGGGGCGGCCTGCTCGTCGACGACGCCGACGCCACCCCCGAGTGGATCGACCAGGAGGTAATGCCCTTGATCGCCGACCCCGCACGACTCGCGGCGATGGCCACAGCAGCTGCCGGGCTCGGTCGCCCGACGGCTGACGACGCCCTTGCCGACCTCATCATGCAGGCAGCCGGAGTCAGCCCGTGAGCCGCCCGACCGGCGGGTTGCCGGTAGGCCTGCCACCGACTCGATTCGACTACGACGCAACGCCGCCCGACGTGGATGGACTCGGTTCCGTGCACATCGTCGGAATCGGTGGGGCAGGCATGTCGGGGATCGCCCGGATGTTGCACGACCGGGGTGCACCCGTTTCCGGCTCGGACTCCCGCGACTCCGGCACCCTGACCCGATTGGCCGGTCTCGGTATCCGCGTGGACGTAGGACACGACGCCGCGCACGTTGACGGGGCGGACACGCTCGTCATCTCCTCGGCGATCCGGGACAACAACCCCGAGCTGGCAGCCGGGCGACAGCGGGGGCTGCGGGTGCTGCACCGGGCCCAGGCTCTGGCCGCGTTCGCGTCCGGGTCCCCGAGCCGGATCGCCGTGGCCGGCACCAATGGCAAGACGACGACGACGGCGATGATCGCCGTCTCGACCGCCGCCGCAGGACTCGACCCCTCGTACGTCATCGGTGGCGACCCGGTTGATCTGGCCGGTAACGCCCATCTGGGGCAGGGCGACCAGTTCGTCTTCGAAGCCGACGAATCTGACGGGTCCTTCGTCGCGTACCGGCCGCACATCGCCGTCGTGACGAGTGTGCAAGCCGACCATCTCGACTTCTATGGCGACCTGCCGGCCGTCGAAGCCGCCTTCCGAGCCTTCGTCAGAACCATCGAGCCCGGGGGCCTGCTCGTCACCTGCGCCGACGATCCTGGGGCCGCGGCGCTCGCCGACTGGGCGGCAGACCAGGGAGTCCGGGTGATCCGCTACGGCCGGTCCGCAGATGCCGACGTGCGGCTCCGCGACCTGCGCCTGGCTGGGCTCAGCGCGTCGGCCACGGTCGAACTCGCCGGCGCGCAGACCGTCGGTGCGCCCGCGGCATACCGATTGGAGTTGGTCGTCCCCGGTGAGCACAACCTGCTCAATGCCGCCGGTGCCCTCGCGGCCTTGCTCTACGGACTGCCCGGTGGAGCGCCGGCCGACCAGCCCGACCGGACTGCGGTGACAACATGGCTGGCAGCGCTCGGCGGGTTCCGTGGGGTGCGCCGGCGCTTCGAGCAGCTCGGTGAAGCGGCCGGTGTGCGAGTCGTCGACGACTACTCCCACAACCCGCCGAAGGTAGCTGCCGTCATCGCCACCGGGCTGCAGGCAGCCGAGTCGGGACGTCTCGTCGTGCTCTACCAGCCACTCCTGTATTCGCGGACCCGGGACTTCACAGCGGACTTCGGAACCGCCCTCGCGCCGGCCGACATCGTCGTGGTCACCGATGTGTATGGCGCGCGCGAGGATCCACTGCCCGGAGTCACCGGTGCCCTGGTGGCCGACGCCGCGCGGGCGGCTGGGGCAGCCGAGGTGCACTATGTCGCCAACCTCGATGACACGGCGGATGCGTTGGCCCAGTTGGCCCGGCCGGGTGATCTCGTGCTGACCGTCGGTCCCGGATACATGAACGAGGTCGGCCCGCAGCTGCTACAACTGCTCGCTGCCCGGCACGCGGGAGACGGGACACGATGAGTCCGGGGCGGGCCGGCTTGACACCACCCGCAGCGCGGGCCCGCCGACACCGCTCGGGCCGCGGTCGGTCACGGTCGTCGGCCCGGTCCCGGTTCGAGCAGCGCATGTCGCGGATGCGGCAACGTCCGCGCCGGGTCGCGGTGGGCGTGGTCCTGGCTCTCACGGTGCTGGGCGCGGTTGGCTGGTTGGTCTGGGGGAGTTCGGTTATGGCCGTCGAGTCGGTGGTCGTCGAAGGAGTCGACGACGACGACCAGCAGGTCGTCCTGGACGCGGCCGCAGTGCCCTTCGGTGAGCCACTGGCCCGGGTCGACGTCGGGGCGACAGCCGAGCGGGTGCGCGAGGTGCCGTTCGTGGCCGACGTGGGCGTCACCAGGTCTTGGCCACGCACTATCGTCGTCAGCGTCACGCTGCGAGAGGCACTTTTCGCAGTGCGCACCGGGACCGGCCTCGGGCTGGTCGACGATGCGGGCGTGGTGTTCCGCGCAGTCGACACCGTGCCGTCGGATCTGGTCGTCGTCAACAGCACCGACGGTCGGGCGTCCACCCCGGCACCGGAAGGACTGCAGGCAGTCGCCGCGATGCTCGGTGTCTTGCCCGAGGATCTGCGCACGACGATCACCCAGATCACGGTGAGCAGCGCAGGTATGGTCACGTTCCGGCTCGGTGAGGTCGACGTGGCCTGGGGTGGGCCCGGCGACGAGACGACGAAGCTGACCGTGCTCAAGGCTCTGCTGGCCACCGAGCCCTCGTTTATCGATGTCAGTGTCCCGGACACGCCGGTCACCAGGTGAACACCGGGTAGGTAACGGACGCCGAAACCCGGATGTCGATGGCGGTGTCGTGATCGTTCGGTGAGTGATGGGTGTGGGTGTTGCCGGAGTTCCGCCGGGCGGGTGATCACCGGGGTAGGCCAAGAGTGGTCAGGGGAGTGCAACCCGGAGTCGTGAATGAGACCGGACCATCTGTTCCCATGAGTCCCACAAGTCTCAACTACCACTGGAACAACGCTGGTTACACGGCACGCCAGCAATCGCTCATGAATCTCAGGGACAGGTTCAGGACACGCCGCGACGAAGATTGCCGCGACCCGATCACCCGCATACCGTCAGGGCAATGGTGCAAGCGAGACAACACTATATCTCGACTAGACGTTTAGATTAGTCCGACACGCCGACGCCGCAGTCCGTGCCGCAGCACACTCGGTAGGGCCGCACACGTAGTACAACCACACAACACGATCGCCGAACCACACCGAGCACAGCAGGAGGGCCTCCAACGTGGTCGCTACACCACAGAACTATCTAGCCGTCATCAAGGTCGTCGGCATCGGCGGTGGTGGTGTCAACGCCATCAACCGGATGATCGAAGTAGGACTCAAGGGCGTCGAGTTCATCGCCATCAACACAGACGCACAAGCTCTGCTCATGAGTGACGCGGACGTCAAGCTGGACGTCGGCCGTGAACTCACCCGTGGTCTCGGGGCCGGCGCTGACCCGGAGGTCGGTCGCAAGGCTGCCGAGGACCACAGCGAGGAGATCGAGGAAGTCCTCAAGGGTGCCGACATGGTCTTTGTCACCGCCGGCGAGGGCGGCGGCACCGGCACCGGTGGCGCGCCGGTCGTGGCCAAGATCGCCAAGAGTCTTGGCGCGCTGACCATCGGTGTGGTCACCCGGCCGTTCACCTTCGAGGGCCGGCGCCGGGCCAACCAAGCCGAGAACGGCATCGCCTCGCTGCGTGACGAGGTCGACACCTTGATCGTCATCCCGAACGACCGCTTGTTGTCGATCAGCGACCGTGCGGTGTCGATGATGGACGCTTTCCGAAGCGCCGATCAGGTGCTGCTCTCCGGTGTGCAGGGCATCACCGACCTGATCACGACGCCCGGCCTGATCAATCTCGACTTCGCGGATGTCAAGTCGGTCATGCAAGGGGCGGGGTCCGCGCTCATGGGTATCGGCTCGGCCAGAGGAGAAGACCGCGCGGTGCAGGCAGCCGAGCTGGCGATCTCGAGCCCGCTGCTGGAGGCGTCGATCGATGGCGCCCACGGGGTGCTGCTCTCCATTTCCGGTGGCAGTGACCTCGGCCTCTTCGAGATCAACGAAGCGGCCCGGCTCGTCCAGGAGGCTGCCCACCCCGAAGCCAACATCATCTTCGGCACGGTCATCGACGACGCGCTCGGTGACGAGGTGCGGGTCACAGTCATCGCCGCTGGCTTCGACGGAGGCCAGCCGACGCTGCGCCAGGACGCTCGTGCGTTGGGATCCGTACAGGCCGGCGGGGGCGGACGAAAAGCGCTGCAGCCACCGGCTGCGTCGTCCAGCAGCACCAACGGCTCATCCGTGCCCCCGGTCATCGAGGCCGCTGCACGCAGCGACACCGCCGAAGCGTTGGCTCCGGACTCTGAAGAGCCGGTCGAGCGGCGGGAAGCGGCACCCGCCCCGGTCGCGGACGACACGCCGGCGGCGCCGTCACGCATGCAGCCGGTCAAGGTTCCGCCTCGTCGTACCGGCTTCGACGACGGGGACGATCTCGACGTGCCCGACTTCTTGAAGTAGCGAGCCCGGAGCTGTCGGTGAGCCTCCTGTGGCGCGGCGGCTCCGGTGGCGTCGACGATCCGGATGCCGCGATCGGGCGATTCGCTGGTGTGATCGGGCGTCGGAGCCGCGAGAGCAGGTGGTGACGATGCCGTGACCGATGAGCCGCGTTCGCTCGTGCCCGCGCCGGAGCGCTGCCGTGAGTTGGCATGCCGACTCGACTCCGTCAGGGAGCGGGTGACTACAGCAGCCCGTGGCTGTGGTCGCGATCCTGGCGATCTCACCATCATCGTCGTCACCAAGTTCTTCCCGGCATCCGACGTTCGGGCGCTTTTGCAGCTCGGGGTCCGCGACTTCGGTGAGAATCGTCACCAAGAGGCCCGAGCCAAGTTCGCCGAAGTACGCGGTACCGACGAGACCGTGCCGGCCGTCGGCACGGCACCCGTGCTCCACTTCATCGGCCAAGTGCAGACCAACAAGGCGGCCGCGGTGGCGGCCTACGCCGATGTCGTGCACGCGGTAGACCGGCCTCGCCTGGTGCGGGCACTCGAGCATGGCGCCGCCCGGTCCGGGCGTCAGCTTCGCTGCCTCGTCCAAGTCGACCTGGCCGACGACGCACTCGCCCCCGGGCGGTCCGGCGACACCTCCCGGCCCGAGTTGGGCCGAGGCGGCGTCACGCCAGGCGGATTGATCGGGGTCGCTGACCTCATCGCCGAGAGCGCGCACCTGCAGTTGGGGGGCGTGATGGCGGTCGCCCCGCTCGGCGCCGATCCCGATCCCGCTTTCACACGACTGGAAGACCTCTCCGACCGATTGCGCGAGCGTCATCCGGGGGCCACGTGGGTGTCGGCCGGGATGAGCGGTGACCTCGAGGCGGCGATCCGGCACGGTGCGACACACCTGCGTGTCGGGACGGCAATCCTCGGTTCTCGGCCGGTGCTTCGCTAACGTCGAAGTATCCGGCGCGCAACCGTGCTCGTCGGCCACCGAACCACCGATCTGCGGCGCGCGCGGATCGTCACCCAGGATCGAGATCAGGACAAGGGGATCGGGGTATGGCTGGGGCACTTCGCAAGACGATGGTCTACCTCGGGCTCGCCGAGGAAGACGAATACGACTACGACCAGATGCCGGAGGACACTCGCGAGCAGCGTGAGTCGCGCGGCAGTGGAGCTGCAGTCACTCCGCTACCGAATCGGTCGGTACCGGTCGCTCAGGTGGTGCGGGAAACCGAAATGGGCCCGTTGAGCCGGATCACGACCATCCATCCGAGCACCTACAACGAGGCCAAGGCCATCGGCGAGTCCTTCCGTGACGGCATCCCGGTGATCATGAACCTCTCCGACATGGACGACGCCGATGCGAAGCGTCTGGTCGACTTCGCCGCAGGCCTTGTCTTCGGGTTGCACGGTGGCATCGAGCGGGTGACAGCCAAGGTCTTCCTCCTCTCACCGGCACACGTCGAGGTCACTGCCGACGATGAGACGCCCGGAGGCGAGCCCGTCACGGGGCCGTTCAACCAGAGCTGAGTCTGCGCTGGTGCACCGACTCCGGCCCTCGGCGTTTTCGTAGCTGGTGGGCGATCAGTCAGACTGGGTTCATGCGTCTCGCCTGGCAGGTCGTCTCACTATTGCTGTTCCTCTTCCTCGTCCTGCTGATCGCTCGGCTGGTTCTGGTCTACGTTCGGATGTTCGCGCGGAGTTGGCGACCCCAAGGCGTGGTCCTGGTGGCCGCCGAGGTCGTCTACACCGTGACGGACCCACCGTTGCGGATGGTCCGGCGGATCATTCCGCCGCTCACCATCGGTGGGTTGCGGATCGACTTGGCGTTCATCGTGCTCTTCCTCATCACCTCGACGCTCATGGGGATCCAGCCGTTCTGAGCCGGTGCCTCTGGTCGAGCCCGGTGAGCTCGGTGCGTTTGAGCTCGGTGCGTTCGGTGAGCCCAACCAGCACGATTGGGGGCTCTGGGCCGCATTCGGTACCGTGATCCTGAACATCCACGTCCGTCCGAGGTGAACTATGGCGCTCACGCCCGAAATGGTCCTCAACAAGCAGTTCCAGACCACGCAGTTCCGCAAGGGTTACGACGAGCGCGACGTCGACGACTTCCTCGACGAGGTCGTCGCCGAGATGCGTTCGCTCATCGCCCAGCGCGACGACTTCAAGCAGGAGCTCAACGACTGTCGTGCCGGCCGCGGCCTCAAGCCGGTTCAGGATGAGGCCGCAGAATCGGTCGACCCGGCAACCCAAGAGTCCCCGGAACAGGTGCAGGCCGAGGCTCGGCTGGCCGAGTTGCAGGCCCAGATCGCCGAGGCCGAGGCGGAACAGCAACGGCTTGGCGCGGAGTTGGAATCCACACAAGGCGAGCTGGAGACCCTGGAGGGTCGGGTCGCGGCCGCTCGACACGCACCCGAAGAGGGTGCGGCCGACGGCGACCTGCAAAGCCAGCTCGACGATGCCGTGCATCGTGCCGAGGCCGCGGAGGCCCGCGTCCGTGAAGCCGAAGAGATGGCGCGCGAGGCCCAGACCCGAGCGGACGAGGCGGAGCAGCGCGCTCAAGCTGCCCAACACGCCGGGGACGGAGACCAAGGGCAAAGCGCTGTTGCAGGTGGAGCCAGCGCTGCCGCAGGTGGAGCCAGCGCTGCCGGACTTATCGAGCTGGCCCAGCGACTGCACGACGAGTATGTCGCCGAAGGTGAGGCGCGACGCGCCGAGTTGCTGGCCACCGCGCAGGCTCGGCACGACGAACTGGTCTCCACCGCGCAGACCCGTCACGACGAGCTGTTGTCGACAGCCCAGACTCAGCACGACGAACTGGTCTCCACCGCGCAGACCCGTCACGACGAGCTGCTGTCGACAGCCCAGGCGCAGCACGACGAACTGATCGGCACCAGCCAGCGTCAGCGCGACGAGTTACTCGCCGAGGCCACGAGCCTCAAAGAGCAGATGCTCACCGAAGCCCGCGAACGCTCTACCGGCATGGTTGCCGAGGCGCAGCAGAAGAAGGCCCGGGTCCTTGACGAACTGGAAGGTCAACGCTCGATCATCAAACGCAAGATCGAGGAACTCCGCGGTTTCGAGCACACCTACCGGACCCAGTTGCAGACCTTCTTCGAGAAGAAACTGACCGAGCTGGCCGAATCCTCGCAGATGTCACTCGAGCCGGTTGACGGCGAGACACACGACTGACCAACCGCGGGTCGGTATCCGGCGAGTCCAGTGGTTTTCGGGCGACTTGCCCGGGCACCGCGCGCGTTTGGGAGCAGGAGTGTCCTATCCTCAGCCGCGACACATCTGTAACGAGCGGGCAAGGAGTGCCACGACCATGGCGGCCAGCAAGGGGAGGAACCCGGTGTCCGCAGCCAAGGGCGTCCTGGCTGAGATGGTCCGGGTGATCCGCGGGCCGGGCCACCAGAGCGAGGTGGCTCTGCCCGCACGGTCTGGCTCCACGTCGCCAGTGCGAGCCGACGTCGAGGAATCAGCTGCCGAGCGCAGCCGCACCTCGACGGCCGCAGCTGCGGCCGGGCCGTCGCCTCGAGCCACGAAGCAAGCAGCCGACCCGAAAGCGTCCGTGAAATCGCCCACCGTGAAGACGTCGAAGTCATCCACCGGGAAAACCTCGAAGCCGGCAGCCCGGAAGCAAGCGACGCCGGCCAGCTCGTCCACGGCGAAACCACCCGCCACGGGCACGAAAGGCAGCACCGGTCGTCCCGGCGCGAGCCGTAAGGGTAAGAGCAGCACCGGTGAGAAGGCGGTCCCACAGCAGTCGACGACACGGAGCCCGACGAGACGGGCGGCCAAGCCCAAGGCGCGCGCAACCGGAAAGGCCGGGGCGGCGCCGCGGCCCAGCGCGTCAGCGTCGCAAGGCCGGCCAGATGCGCGCCGTCGGCGGTCCTCGGCAAAGACCGGGACCTTGCCCGTTCGCAGCGGCGAGGACCCGTGGACCCAAGACGAGCTGGTTGAGCTCCGCGACGAGATCGAGCACGACATTCGACGCGCCCAGGACGATCTGCGGGTCCTGGAAGAGGATCTGCAGGGGCTCATCCGGGATGCCGGCGACGGCTCGGGTGATGACCAAGCCGATGCCGGGGCCAAGACCTACGAGCGTGAGCAGGAGTTGTCGGTCGCCAACGTCTCCCGCGACAAACTCGCCCAGAACCGGCACGCGCTCCAGCGGCTCGACGACGGCACGTACGGCATCTGCGAGGCCTGTGGCGAACCGATCGGCAAGTTCCGGCTTCAGGCGGCCCCCCGGGCCACTCTGTGCCGGGACTGCAAGGAGAAGGCCGAGCGCGGCTGACGATGCCGCCCGCGCCGCCGTTCTCCGCGTCATCGTCGGCCACACCGGCCGGTGCGCCGGTTTCACCACGGTTGTTCCGGATCGTCGGCGTGGTGGCCGTGGCGTGGTATGCCGCCGACCAACTGAGCAAGGCGTGGGCGCTCACCGCGCTGTCTGATGGCTCGGTTCGCCCGTTCATCGGTGAGCTGATCCGGCTCCGGCTCGTCCTCAACCCCGGTGCCGCCTTCTCCCTGGGCACCGGCAGCACCTGGCTCCTGACCATCGTGGCCGTCATCGTCACGGCGGTCGTGCTCCGGGCCAGTCGTCGTCTGGGCAGCCTCGGGTGGGCGTGGGCCTTCGGGATGCTGCTCGGCGGAGCGCTCGGCAATCTCACCGACCGATTGATCCGGCCGCCGGGATTCGGGCGGGGCCACGTCGTGGACTTCCTCGACTACCACGTCTTCATCGGCAACGTCGCCGACATCGCCATCGTCGCCGCGGCCGCGCTGATCGCCCTGCTCTCGCTGCGCGGCATACACCTGGAGGGCGTCAGGGCCCCGGACCGACCCGAGGCGACAGCCGAGACCCGAGAGCGAGCTGACGGCGACGATCCGGACGGGGCGGCATCGTGAGACCCCCCGAGACCCGGATCATCGAAGTGCCCGAGGGCCTGTCCGGTGAGCGCGTGGATGCTGCCCTGGCTCGGCTCTTCGGCCTGTCCCGCACCAAGGCTGCCGACCTGGCTGCCGACGGCGCGGTACGCCTCGGCGGGCAGGTGGTGGGCAAGTCGGCGCGGGTCACCGGTGGCGACCTGCTCGAGGTGGAGTTGCCCGGCACTGCGCCCAGCCCGTTCCTCGAGGTGGTCGCCGAGCCGGTGCCGGGGATGCGCATCGTCCACGACGACACCGACCTCGTCGTCGTCGACAAACCGGTCGGGGTCGCGGCCCATCCTGGTGTCGGCTGGAGCGGGCCGAACGTGCTGGCCGGGTTGGCCGCTGCCGGCTACCGGATCTCCACCTCCGGCGCCAGTGAGCGACAGGGCATCGTCAGCCGACTCGACGTCGGCACCTCGGGGCTGATGGTCGTCGCCAAGAGCGAATACGCCTACACCCGGTTGAAACGGGCCTTCAAGACCCGCGCGGTCGACAAGACCTACCATGCGCTTGTCCAAGGTCTGCCGGATCCGATGACCGGCACCATCGACGCACCGATCGGCCGCCACCCCGGGCATGAATTCAAATTCGCGGTGCTCGCCTCGGGCAAACCGGCGGTCACTCACTACGAAGTGATCGAGGCATTCCATGCCTTCCGCAGCGCTGCCCTGCTGGAGCTGAACCTCGAGACTGGGCGCACCCACCAGATCCGGGTGCACCTGGCGGCGATCCGTCACCCGTGTTGCGGCGACCCGCTCTACGGCGGTGACCCCACCCTCGCCGAGCGACTCGGGCTGACCCGGCAATGGCTGCACGCGGTCGGCCTGGGCTTCGAACACCCCGGCACCGGGGAATACGTGCACTTCACCAGCCCTTACCCCGACGATCTGCAGTCGGCTCTCGACCGGATCGCCGGCGAGTGACCGAGCCCCGCCCAGCCAGCTCGTGAGACAGTCCGTGGACACCGGTGGCGACACGCCGAACGGTGTCGGCGGCGCGGCATACAGTTGCTTCGATGCCCACCCAGCCCAGCCGCGACGACAACTTCGTTCACCTGCACTGCCACACCGAGTATTCGATGCTCGATGGGGCGGCCCGGATCGACGAGTTGATGGCCGCAGCGGTCCGGATGGGGATGCCGGCGATCGCGACGACCGACCACGGCTACGTCTTCGACGCCTACGAGTTCTGGTCCAAGGCCACCAAACACGGCATCAAGCCGATCATCGGGGTGGAGGCTTACCTGACCCCGGGCACGCACCGCACCGACAAGACCCGGGTCCGGTTCGGCACCGACGAGGTGAACACCCGTGACGATGTCGGTGGGGGCGGCGCTTACACGCACCTGACTCTGCTGGCCCGCACCACCGGGGGTATGCACAACCTGTTCCGGATGAGTTCGCTGGCCTCCTTGGAGGGCCACTACTTCAAGCCGCGCATCGACCGTGAACTGCTCAATCGGTATGCCGGGGGGCTGATCGGCGCGACCGGGTGCGTCGGTGGGGAGGTGCCGACCAAACTCCGGCTCGGACAGTACGACGCGGCCCGGCAGGCCGCCGGGGAATTCAGCGAGATCTTCGGTAAGGGCAACTTCTACATCGAGATCATGAACCACGGCATCGCCATCGAGCGTCAGACCAACCGCGAGCTGGTGCGCCTGGCCAAAGATCTGAAGCTGCCGATGCTGGCCAGCAACGACCTGCACTACACCAAGGCCGAGGACGCCACGGCACACGCCGCCCTGCTGTGCGTGCAGAGTGGCTCGACCCTGATGGACCCGGGCCGGTTCAAGTTCGACTCCGACGAGTTCTACCTCAAGAGCCCCGCCCAGATGCGTGAGCTGTTCCGCGAGCTGCCGGAGGCCTGCGACAACACGCTGCTGATCGCCGAGCAGTGCGAGGTCACTTTCACCGAGGACGAGGGCCGTTACATGCCGCGGTTCCCGGTGCCCGACGGTGAGGACGAGACCTCGTGGTTCCGCCGGGAAGTCCAGCGCGGGCTGCAACGGCGTTACCCGGGCGGCATCTCACCCGAGGTGCAGGCTCGGGTCGACTTCGAGGCCGAGGTCATCATCGGCAAGGGCTACCCCGGCTATTTCCTCGTCGTCGCCGACTTCATCAACTGGGCCAAGGATCGCGGCATCCGGGTCGGCCCGGGCCGTGGCTCCGGGGCCGGCTCGATGTGCGCCTACGCGATGGGGATCACCGACCTCGACCCGATCCCGCACGGGCTGCTCTTCGAACGCTTCCTCAACCCCGAGCGCCCCTCGATGCCCGACTTCGACGTCGATTTCGACGAGCGCCGCCGGGGCGAGGTCATTCGATACGTCACCGAACGCTACGGCGACGACCGGGTCGCGCAGATCGTCACCTACGGCACGATCAAAGCCAAACAAGCCGTCAAGGACGCCGCCCGGGTCATGGGCCATCCGTTCGCGATGGGGGAGAAGCTCACCAAGGCGATGCCGCCACCGGTCATGGGCAAGGACCTGCCGCTGCAGAGCATCTTCGACCCGAGCCACCCCCGGTATGCCGAGGCCGCCGAATTCCGGGCGCTGCACGACGAAGACCCGCAGGCCCAGGAGGTCGTCGCCACCGCTGTCGGGCTCGAAGGGTTGAAGCGGCAGTGGGGGGTGCACGCCGCCGGGGTGATCATGTCGAGCGAGCCACTGCTCGATCTGGTCCCGATCATGAAACGCGAGCAGGACGGGCAGATCATCACCCAGTTCGACTACCCGAGCTGCGAGAAGCTCGGGCTGGTCAAGATGGACTTCCTCGGCTTGCGCAACCTGACCATCCTCGACGACGCGATCGCCAACGTCGCCGCCAACCGAGGAATCGACGTCGACCTCGACGAGCTGTCGGCCACCCTCGACGACAAGGCCACCTACGAGCTGCTGGCCCGAGCCGACACCCTCGGGGTCTTCCAGCTCGACGGCGGCGGGATGCGCACCCTGCTACGCCAGATGCAGCCGGACAGTTTCGAGGACATCTCCGCCGCCCTGGCGCTCTACCGGCCGGGCCCGATGGGTGCCAACAGTCACACCAACTACGCACTGCGCAAGACCGGCAAACAGCCGATCGAGGCGATCCATCCGGAGCTGGCCGAGCCGCTGCGGGACATCCTCGAGCCCACGTACGGGTTGATCATCTACCAGGAGCAGGTGCAACAGATCGCTCAACGGGTCGCCGACTACTCGCTCGGCAAGGCCGACATGTTGCGCCGGGCGATGGGCAAGAAGAAGAAGGAGATCCTCGAGGCCGAGTTCGTGCCTTTCGAGGCCGGCATGCTCGCCAACGGCTACTCGGAAGACGCGGTCAAGGCACTGTGGGACATTCTCGTCCCGTTCTCCGACTACGCGTTCAACAAGTCGCACACTGCGGCATACGGGCTGGTGTCCTACTGGACCGGCTACCTCAAGGCCAACTACCCGGCCGAATACATGGCCGCGCTGCTGACCAGCGTGCGCGACGACAAGGACAAGTCCGCGCTCTACCTCAACGAGTGCCGGCACATGGGCATCAAAGTGCTGCCCCCCGACGTCAACTCCTCGGTCGCCCAGTTCGCGGCCGTCGGCTCGGACATCCGGTTCGGCCTGGAGGCGATCCGCAACGTCGGGCGCAACGTCGTCGACGCGATCGTGGCCGCCCGGGCGGACAAGGGCGACTTCACGTCCTTCGAAGACTTCCTGCGCAAGTGCCCGGCCACCGTGCTCAACAAACGCACCATCGAGTCGCTCGTCAAGGCCGGAGCATTCGACTCGCTGGGACACACCCGTGGAGGCCTGGTGCGGGTGCACGAGCCCTACGTCGATGCGTTCGCCGACGAGAAGCGTCATGAGGCCGTCGGGCAGGAATCGCTCTTCGGTGACTTCGGTGGCCAGGAAGCGATCGAGTTCGTTGCCTTGCCGCCGATCCCGGACACCGAGTGGGACAAGGCGACCCTGCTGTCCTTCGAGCGGGAGATGCTCGGGCTCTACGTCTCCGATCATCCGTTGTTCGGCATCGAGCACGTGCTCGCCAGGCACGCCGACACCTCGATCGCGTCGTTGACCGGCGACGAGCCACGACCGGACGGCACGACGGTCACCGTCGCCGGGCTGATCACCGGGCTGACCCTGAAACGGACCAAGAAGGGTGACCTCTGGGCGATCGCCACCGTCGAGGACCTCGACGGGGCCATCGAGTGCCTCTTCTTCCCATCGGCGTATGCCGGGGTGTCGGCCCAGTTGGCACCCGACACGGTCGTGGCGGTGCGCGGGCGGGTGAACAACCGCGACGATGTGATCTCGCTCTACGCCCAGGAGCTGATCATCCCCGACCTGCGGGAAGGGCCGCGTGGCCCGGTCGTCGTGTCGATGCACTTGCGCCAGGCCACCGGCGGGCGGATCGAGAAGTTGCGTGACGTGCTCGGCCAGCATCCCGGGGTCACCGAGGTGCGGGTGCAGCTGGTGCAGCCGGGCCGGTCGGTGCTCATGCGTCTCGACGACGCCTACCGGGTCACTCCCAGCCCAGCTTTGTTCGGCGACCTCAAGGCGCTGCTCGGCCCGGGCTGCCTGAGTTCGTAGACCGTTCCCTCGCCTGCGGATGACCCGGTAGCCCAATGGCATAAACACGTGAATCCCGGCTCCCGCAGGACGCACATAATTTGCCCGAATCAACAGTTGATAGCTGGTTAGTTCAGTATCTGCCGGTGCTTTGCATAAGCTTTTTCCAAAGGCCCGTGAGGGTTTCCTGTGCTTAGTTCGCTTGTTTCGTGATCTGTCGATGCGTCAGTAAACGAGACGAGTTGACTGCCCGGCCGCCCGACTGCAGGATTTTTCAACTATCTGGCTAATACGCCCGCCCGAACATCGCCACTTTATCTGCTGGCTTGCCGGTGAGGAAGCAGGTGCCGCTGCCGCCAGGTTGGTCGATGGGGAAGCAGCGAAGGGTGGCTTTGGTTTCTTCTTTGACTCGGGTTTCATCGGCGCTGTCCCCTGCCCACCAAACGCGAGCAAAACCAGTGGAAACGGCCGCTTTGAAATCATCGTAGTTGTCCACGTCGTGGGTATTGTCGTCACGGAACCGAGTGGCACGGTCGAGCAGCGCTTGCTGCACCTCCACGAGCAAATCAGCCACCGCGTGCGCAATGCCATCTTGCGCCACAAACTGTTTGCCATCCCGCCCGGGAATATCTCGACGAGCCAGAGCCACAGTCTGCTTCGCCACATCACGTGGTCCAACTTCAAGGCGGATAGGCACACCACGCAGCTCCCAATCGTTGAACTTGAAACCTGGGGTCAAGTTCTCGCGATCATCCACCTTAACACGGATACCAGCGGCAACCAGTTCTTGTTGGAGGCGTGCGGCCATGTCCATCACTAACGCCTTGTCCGCATCCTGGCGGTAGATAGGCACAATCACGGTCTGGTAGGGGGCGAGGCGTGGCGGTAAGACCAAACCATGGTCATCCCCATGCGTCATGATGATAGCCCCCACAAAGCGCGTACTTACCCCCCAAGAGGTCATCCAGGCGTATTGCAGTTCATTATTGTGGTCCAGATATTGAATATCGAACGCTTTGGCAAAGTTTTGCCCCAAATTGTGGGAGGTGCCGGATTGCAACGCCTTGCCATCTCCCATCATCGCTTCAATGGTCAACGTCTCATTCGCGCCAGCAAAGCGTTCCATCTCTGATTTAACGCCTGGAATCACCGGCACGGCCGCTTCGTTGACGGCAAAATCAGTGTAGACGTCAAGCATCATGCGCGTACGTTCATCGCATTCCGCGGGGGAAGCATGGGCGGTGTGACCTTCTTGCCAGTAGAATTCCAGTGTGCGCAGGAATAATTTAGTGCGCAGTTCCCAACGGACCACACTGTTCCACATATTGAGCAGCAGCGGCAAGTCACGGTGACTCTGGATCCAGTTGGCATACGCATGCCCAATCATCGTCTCAGAGGTTGGGCGCACCACGATAGGTTCAGCCAATTCTTGCCCGCCGCCAATGGTGACAACAGCTAGTTCTGGGGCAAAGCCTTCGACATGAGCCGCCTCTTTCTGCAAGAAGCTCATGGGGATAAACATGGGGAAACCGGCGTTTTGCACACCGGTGGCCTTGAAGCGACTGTCCAGCGCCCCCTGGATATTCTCCCACAATGCCCAACCGTATGGTTTGATAATCATGGTGCCGCGCACTGGCCCATAGTCGGCTAGATCTGCTTTCTGTACGACAGTATTGTACCAATCGTTGAAATCCTCGCTTTGAGACGTGAGTTTGTCTTGTTTTGCCATAAGTCTGCCTCGATTTATTCCTGGAAGTTGAATTGGTGGTCATGGCCCGAAGCCGACGTCACCTGGTTCGGCGCACAACACCGGCAGGTGTTGATCCCGATCACGGGCGAGGAACAGCCCCAGGAACCGTCGGCGCAAGTCAACCCGCCTGGATGGGGGAGTGCGCAAGAATGGCATACCCCGCTCGTTCATGCACGTGTTCCCGAAAGGCCGGACGATGAACCGACCCGTGCTCGCCCTCACCGTCGGCGATCCGCTGGGGATCGGCCCCGAGATCACGGTGCGAACCTTGGCCGAATTCGCCGGTGGCCACGGCCATCACGGCATCGCGGTCGGTGATGCCGCTCAGGTGCGCCGGGCGGTCGAGGTGACCGGACTCGATGTCCACGTGCGGGTCGTGGACCGTTGGGACACCGAGCCAGCAGCGCCGCCGGAGCCGGAAGCGACCCCGGTCATCGATGTCTACGACATCGGTGTGCTCGGTGACCAGGCCCCCGACTGGGGCGTTGTCGACGCCCGTGCCGGGCGGGCCGCGGTCGTCGCGATCGAGACGGCGACCCGGGCGGCTCTCGACGGCTCGGTTGCCGGGGTGGTGACCGGCCCGATCAACAAGGAAGCCATCTGGGCGGCGGGCAGCGCCCACCTCGGGCACACCGAGATGCTCGGTGAGCTCACCGGGGTCACCGATCAGGACACGATGTTCGTCGTGCGCCGGGGGCTCGTTCCTGGGCATCATCTGCGGATCTTCTTCGCGACCCGGCACCTGTCACTGCGCCGGGCGCTCGACACGCTCACCGTCGCCGACCAGGTCGAGTCGATCCGCCGGGCTCACCGGGCACTGCAGGTGTTCGGGGTGCCCGAGCCACGGTTGGCGACGGCCGCAGTCAACCCCCACGGCGGTGAAGGCGGCGCTTTCGGTGACGAGGAGATCGAGATCCTCGCCCCGGCGGTCGAGGCTGCCCGTGCCGAGGGCATCGACGTCACCGGGCCGATCCCGGCCGACTCGGTCTTCCATTTCGGGCTGGCCGGGCGTTTCGACGGCGTGCTGTCGCAGTACCACGACCAAGGACACATCGCGGCGAAGACCTTCGACTTCGATGGGACGATCTCGGTCACGGTCGGTTTGCCGATCCTACGCACATCCGTCGACCACGGCACCGCCTTCGACATCGCCGGACAGGGCATCGCCGACCACGCCACCATGCGATCGGCCTACTTGGCCGCCGTCGACTACAGCCCCTTCGTCGATGCGATCCGGGCCGCCTACTCGCCGCAGCGTGGCTAACGGTCCAGGTGGCTAGGAGCGGGATCCCGGCCTCCCCGCTGCCGCAACGCGACGGGGTCGACGCAGTGCGGCTTCGGATGCCGCAAGCCGGGCCGTGGACCCGCCTCCGTGACCACCTCGTCGACCGACTGCCGCTGCCGGCTCAACAGATCGACGAGCTCCTGGCCGCCGGCGAGTTCGCCGGACCAGATGGTATGCCGGTCGCCCCCGATGCCCCGTTCGTGCCCCGATCGGTCGTCTGGGTGCACCGGCCGTTCCCCGACGAGGTGCCGGTTCCCTTCGACGTGCCGGTGCTCTACCGCGACGAGCGGATCGTCGTCGTCGACAAGCCCCATTTCTTGGCCACCATGCCCCGAGGCCGACACATCCGCGAGACCGTCCTGGCGCGAATGCGGGTAGCTCTCGGGCTACCCAGATTGGCGCCGGCCCACCGCCTCGACCGGCTCACCGCCGGAGTGCTCCTGCTCACCACCGAGCAACGATGGCGCGGTCCCTACCAGCAGGTCTTCGCCGACGGCGCGGCCGAGAAACACTATCTGGCCTGTGCCCCCGTGCGTCCCGAGCTGGCTACCCCCACGACGTTGCGGGTCCACCTGGACAAGCCCCACGGGCAGTTGCAAGCCCGGGTCGTGCCCGAGGCACCACCCAACAGTTGCACCGAGATCCACCTGCTCGACCACCGAGCCGACCTGGGGTTGTATGCGCTCCGTCCACACACCGGCCGCACCCACCAGCTCCGCGCTCAGCTCAACTGGCTGGGGATCCCGATCCACGCCGATCCGTTGTATCCCGTGGTCCGCGACGTGCCGGACACGGACTTCTCCGATCCGCTGGGCCTGGTTGCAACCGCATTGCTCTTCCGCGACCCCATTGACGGGAAGCGACACGAGCTGCGCAGCTCCCGGATCCCGCCGCCGTGGGACAGCCCGATCCGATAGTCGCGCAAGCCTGCCGACGATGACTGCCGCGGATCACTTCCAGCGCGGGTCGTCGGCCGCGGCGATGCCGGGGCCGCAGTGGCTACAGTGCCATCGTGCGCCGACCTGACCCCAGTGACCCCGAGAGGTCCAGGCCCTCGGCTGCCTGGCCGGTCGCTCCGAGAGCCCCGAAAGAGCCCGTCGAACGGGTTCATCACGGCTGCTCCATCGTGGACGACTATGCCTGGATGTCCGATCGGGACGATCCCCGTCTGGCCACGTATCTGCAGGACGAGAACGACTACGCCCGGCAGCGCACCAGCCACCTGGATCCGCTCGTGCAGCAGATCGTCTCCGAGATCACCGACCGGACCTGCGAAACCGACCTGAATGTGCCGGTCTCCCACGGCGGCTGGTGGTACTACACACGCACCATCAAGGGACTCGACTACCCGATCCATGCGCGGGTGCCCCAGGCCGGCGACACCGGCCGACCGGTCCTGACCGACGAGCAGCCACCGGCCGACGAACGAGTGCTGCTCGACGAGAACGCCGAAGCAGGTTCCAGTGACTTCTTCGAGCTGGGTGGCTTGCAGGTGAGTCCGGACGGCACCCGGCTGGCCTTCGCCGCCGACCGCACCGGCAACGAACGATTCGACGTCACGGTCCGCGATCTCGATGACGACTCGATCCTCGACACTGGAGTGTGTGGCATAACGGAAGGTCTGGCGTGGTCACGGGATGGCCGGCATCTGTTCTACTGCCGCCCGGATGAGGCGATGCGCCCGTTCCAGGTGTGGCGGCATGAGGTCGGTGCGGACCCGTCCCAGGACACGCTCGTGTTGGAGGAACCGGACGAGCGGTTTTTCCTCTCGGTCGGGAACTCCCGCGACGACCGGTGGATCATCGTGTCGGCTCACTCGAAGACCACCTCCGAGATCAGTCTGCTCCCGGCCGACGACGCCACCCAACGGCCACGACCGGTGGCCGCCCGCCGACCGGGAGTGCTCTACGACATCGAACCGTGCGGGACCGGAATACTGCTGTGGCACAATGCGACCCGCGACAACTTCGAGATCGTCTGGGTGCCCCGCCCGGGTGCTCCGATGGCTGACTGGTCATCCACCGGATGGACTGGGCCCGACGAGCTGGTCACCGGGGTCGAAGCATACGACCGGTTCGTCGCGATCGCACTGCGCGCCGACGGGAGCACGGCCGTGCGGGTCACGCCGGTCACGGATCCGTCGAGACCGGTCCGCGGCCCCGCCGACTTCGGTATGCCGGGCCCGGTCCGCCTACCCCGCCCGGCGGGCACGATCGGGCTCGGTGCCACCCCCGACCCGGCGTCGGCCACCCTTCAACTCGTCCACGAGTCGCTCAGCTCCCCGCCGTCGGTGTGGGACTTGGAGGTCGCCACCGGCACGGTCACCCTGATCAAACAGCGGCCGGTGCCCGGCTACGACCTCGGGCGCCTGCGCGAGTCACGGCTGGTCGCCACCGCGGCGGACGGCGCCCACGTGCCCATCTCGTTCGTGCACCTCGAGCACGTCCGGCCCGATGGTTCGGCACCGGCCCTGCTCTACGGCTACGGCGCCTACGGTGTCGCCCTGGACCCTGCCTTCTCGGTCTCGGTGTTGTCCCTGCTTGACCGGGGTGTGGTCTTTGCCTTGGCCCACGTCCGCGGTGGGACCGAGTTGGGCTGGTCCTGGTACGAACATGGGCGGCTCGAGCACAAGGAACAGAGCTTCACCGACTTCCTCGCCTGCGCTGACGAACTCGCCCGGTCCGGCTGGGCTGCACCGGATCGTGTTGCCGCCCAAGGCGGTTCGGCAGGTGGCCTACTTGTCGGGGCGGCCGTCAACCTCGCACCCGACCGGTTCCGGGTGGTGTGCGCCCAGGTGCCGTTCGTCGACGTGCTCACGACGATGCTCGATCCCTCGCTGCCGCTCACGGCGACCGAACGAGAAGAGTGGGGTGATCCCCTGGCCGGCGCGGCGGCCTTCCACCGGATCCGCGCCTATTCGCCCTACGAGAACATCCGTCGTGGGGACTATCCGGCGATGGTCGTGACGGCGAGCCTGCACGACGTCCGGGTGCTCGTGACCGAGCCGGCTAAATGGGTGTCCCGGCTGCGTGACCGGGTCACCGACGATCCGATCCGGCGTCCGATCATCTTGCGGACCGAGCTCGCGGCCGGTCACGGCGGCCGCTCAGGTCGATACCAGGCATGGGCGGAGGTCGCGTGGGAGTGGGCTGTGCTGCTGGATCTGCTCGGGTCCGGGGTTGTTTTCCCGAGCCAAGAAGTCATGCCGTGACCCCCCACGCGGTGCCTTCACGGCACTAGATTGGGCGAACTTCGACGTCCTTGGAGGTTCCGATGCTCGTACAGATGACTGTCAACGACTTCCTGCGCCGCGCCGAGACGGTCTACGGGGACCGAATCGGGATCGTCGACGAGCCTGATCAGCCGGCCCCCTCGCTCGGCAATCTGACCTATGCACAGGTGGCCGCGAGAGCGAGGTCAATGGCCCGGGCCATGGAGCGGCTCGGGATCGCCGAAGGCGACCGGGTCGCCATGGTGTCGCACAATTCGGCGCGCCTGCTCACCGCCTTCTTCGGCATCTGTGGATACGGCCGCATCCTGGTGCCGATCAACTTCCGGCTCTCCATTGACGAAGTGACCTACATCGTCGAGCACTCCGGCGCCCGAGTGCTTTTCGTGGACCCCGAGCTGGTCGACCAGCTGGAGGGGATCCCGTGCGAGCACACGTTTGTCATCGGTCAGGACGAGTTCCTTTTCGATGACGACGGCGAGCCCACGCCGTGGTCGGCGCCCGACGAGAACGCCACGGCGACGATCAACTACACCTCGGGAACGACAGCCCGGCCCAAGGGTGTGCAGCTCACCCACCGCAACCTGTGGGTCAATGCCATGAGCATGGCGGTCCACTTGGGTGTCAGTGACCGGGATGTCTACCTACACACACTGCCGATGTTCCACTGCAACGGGTGGGGGATGCCCTTCGTGTGCGCGGGGTTGGGCGTGCGCCAAGTCGTCTTGCGCAAGGTCGACGGGGCCGAGATCCTGCGCCGGATCGACGAACAGGGTGTGACCATCCTGTGTGGTGCCCCCGCCGTCGTCGCCTCGGTGCTCGATGCCGCCAAGGCCTGGGACGGTCCGGTGCCCGGCCGGGATCGGGTGCGGATCATCGTTGCCGGTGCGCCACCGCCGACCACAACGATCGTCCGGGTCCAAGAGGAACTGGGTTGGGAGTTCATCCAGATCTACGGGCTTACCGAGACCGCGCCGCTGCTCACGATCAACCGCAACCGGCAGGAATGGGACGCCCTGGCACCGACCGACCGGGCCAGCAAGCTGGTCCGCGCCGGCAGTCCGGCCATCGGAGTGGAATTGGCCACCGATCCGGAGGGCGAAGTCCTCGCCCGATCCAACGTCTGTCTGTCCGGGTATTGGGAAAACCCGCAGGAAAGCGATCGGTGTCTGGCGGGGGGTTGGTTCCACACCGGCGATGGAGGAATCATCGACGACGAGGGCTATCTGAGCATTTCGGACCGGCGCAAGGACGTCATCATCACCGGCGGTGAGAACGTCTCGTCCATCGAGGTCGAGGATGCGTTGTTCTCCCATCCGGCGATCGCCGAGGTGGCGGTCATCGGCGTGCCCGACACCAAATGGGGCGAGACGATCAAGGCTCTGGTCGTGCTGCGTCCCGGCGCAGAGGTCACCGAGCAGGAACTCATCGATCACTGCAAGGTCAAAGTGGCACGCTACAAAGCTCCGTCCTCGATCGAGTTCCGGGACGAGTTGGCTCGAACGGCCACCGGCAAGCTGCAGAAGTTCATCCTGCGGGCCCCCTACTGGGAAGGGCGCACTCGGAAGGTCAACTAGGTCGCCTCCGAGGTTTGTTGCACAGGTGGCGTCAGCCGGCCCCGCGCTACCAGCTCGACCGTGAGCACCGCTGCCACCGACGCTACGAATAACAGCGCCAGCAGCACGATGAGCTGTACGGCCGCTGCCTGAACCGGTGTCGCGCCACCGAGCAACATGCCGACGAAAGCCCCCGGCAGGCTCACCAGACCCACGGTCCGGGTCTGATCCAGGCCGGGAACGAGTGCCAGGGCAGCGCCGTCCCGCGCGACGAACAGCCGGGCATCCCGGTCGCGCACCCCGAGCGACATGGCTGCCTCCACCTCGCCCTGCCGATCGACGAGCTCCTGCTGTGCCTGCTTGCCGGACAGGCCGGTCGTCGTCATCGCTCCGCCCACGAGGATCCCGACCACGGGCACCATCGCGATCGGTTTCATGGGCACCAGGCCACTGACGAGCAATGCGGCCGAGACCGGGAGTGCTGCCATGGTGACCGGTAGGAAACCCCACCACCAGGTGCCGTGCCCCGACACGCGCCGTCCGGCGGTCACCGACGCGACGACGACCATGAGCCCGACGAAACCGGCGGTCAACCACCACGATTGGAGCACCGCCGCGATCACCGTGCCGGCCAGGGCCAGCTGCAGGGTGGCGCGCGCTGCGGCGGTGACTTGCACCCATCCCGTCGAGAGCCCACCGACCCGGGCGACCACCGCAGTGACGACGGTGATGGCCGCAAGCACGACCGCCAGGCGCACGTAGTCGCCGGTGGTCGACACCGACACCAAGGCACCGTCTGGCCCTTGAGGCATCAATCGGGGCGTGCCTGGCGCGTCGGCCAGGGCGGGTGGCAGGAAGGTCACCGTCGTCGTCACAGACTCATCCTGCCCGGCGGCGAGCCGGCCCGAGGCATTAACGGTGGCCGGTCGGGTGGTGGATGTCGGCGCAGGCCGAGCAGCCGAACCGGGCTGGCCCCGTAGACTGGCGGCCGTGGCCGTGATGACCTGGACCGATCTGCGTGGACAGCGCCTGTCAACCCGTGCCTTGCGCGAAGTCCTACCGCGGGCCGACTTCGACGTGGCGGCGGCGGCCGAGCAGGTGCGTCCGGTCGTCCACGACGTGCAGCAGCGGGGCGCAGCGGCGCTGCGTGAGCTCTCGGAGCGGTTCGACGGTGTGACGCCCGAGCACCTGCGGGTGCCTCAGCACGTCATTGCCGCCGCGTTGGACGCGCTCGACCCGTCGCTGCGGGCGGCGTTGGACGAGTCGATCCGCCGGTGCCGCATCGTGCACGCGGCCCAACGCCGCGACGACGTCACGACGACGGTCGTGGCCGGCGGCACAGTGACCGAGCGGTGGGTGCCGGTCGAGCGGGTCGGGCTCTACGTTCCCGGTGGCTTGGCGGTCTACCCCTCCAGCGTGATCATGAACGTCGTGCCCGCCCAGGAGGCCCGGGTCGGCTCGATCACGGTCACCAGCCCCCCGCAACGGGAGAACACCGGGGTTTTCGCCGGCTACCCCCACCCGGCCATCCTCGCGACCTGCGGGTTGCTGGGTGTCGACGAGGTGTATGCCGTGGGCGGAGCCCAAGCGATCGCCATGCTCACCTACGGTTTCGAGGAGACAACGGTCGGAGCCGACGGAGCGGCCGAGACGGTGACCTGTGAGCCGGTGCGGATGATCACCGGCCCGGGCAGCATCTGGGTGACCGCTGCGAAACGGCTCGTCCAGGGCCTGGTCGGCATCGACGCCGAGGCCGGCCCCACCGAGATCGCCATCCTCGCCGACGACAGTGCCGACCCCGAGCACGTGGCCGCCGACCTGATCAGTCAGGCCGAGCACGACCCGCTCGCCGCGAGCGTGCTGGTCACCGACAGTGAGGCGCTCGCCGGTGACGTCGAGCAGGCGCTGGCCCGCCGGGTCCCCGACACCAAGCACAGCGAGCGCATCGGCACGGCGCTGGGTGGCCGGCAGTCACGGGTCGTGCTCGTCGACGACCTCGACGCCGGGGTGGTCGTCTGCGACGCCTACGCGGCCGAGCACCTAGAGATCCAGACCCGCGACGCTGCCGAGATCGCTGCCCGGATCACCAACGCCGGCGCGATCTTCGTCGGGCCGTGGACCCCGGTCAGCCTCGGCGACTACGCAGCCGGGTCCAACCACGTGCTGCCCACCGCCGGGTCGGCGGCACACAGCAGCGGGCTGTCGGTGCAGTCCTTCTTACGCGGCATCCACGTCGTCACCTACGACGAGCCGGCGTTACGCGAGATCGCGGCCCGGGTGGTCACTCTCGCCGAGTCCGAGGACCTGCCCGGCCACGGGCAAGCACTCACGGCCCGGTTCGGTGACCAGGTGCCCTCGTGAGCGCCGCCGAGGTCGTCGCCCGGTCACTACGCCCCGACCTGCAGGGCCAAGAGCCCTATGGGGCACCACAATTGGACGTCCCGGTGCGGTTGAACACGAACGAGAACTCGTATGCCGTGCCCCAGCCCGTGGTCGCGGCGATCACGGCAGCCGTCGCCGACTCGGCGACCGGCCTGAACCGCTATCCCGACCGCGAGTTCACCGCGTTGCGAGACGACCTGGCGGCATACCTGCTCGAGCAGTCCGCAGTCGCGGTGACCCGCGAGCAGATCTGGGCCGGCAACGGCTCGAACGAAGTGCTGCTGCACCTCGTGCAGGCCTTCGGTGGGCCGGGCCGGGTCGCACTGGGTTTCACCCCCGCCTACTCGATGCACCCGATCATCAGCCGCACCGCGGGCACCACCTGGGTCGACGGTCACCGGGGCAGCCCGACCGGGGCATTCAACCTGGATGCCGACGACGTCGTGGCCCAAGTGCGCCAGGCACGCCCCCACCTGGTCTTCCTGTGTTCACCGAACAACCCGACCGGGACGGCCCTGCCGTTGGCGGTCGTGCAAGAGGTGCTCGAGGCCACCCGCACCGACTACCCGGCCATCGTCGTCGTCGACGAGGCCTACGCCGAGTTCGCACGCGCCGGCACCCCTTCGGCACTCACCCTGCTCACGGCATACCCCAATCTGGTCGTCACCCGGACGATGAGCAAGGCCTTCGCGCTCGCCGGTGGGCGGGTCGGTTATCTCGCCGCCGCCCCGGAGCTGGTCGATGCCCTACGTCTGGTGCGGCTGCCCTATCACCTGTCCAGCCAGACCCAAGCAATCGCCCGGGCGGCGATCGCCAACCGGGCGGCGCTGCTCGCCGAGGTCGAGGCGATCAAGAGACAACGCGACCGGATCGTGGATGAGTGTGCCGCACTAGGTTTCCCGCCGGTCGCCAGTGACGCCAACTTCGTGCTCTTCGGCGGGCTCGCCGACCAGGCCCGCACCTGGCAGGCGCTGCTCGATCGCGGCGTGCTGGTGCGTGACGTCGGCATCGACCACCATTTGCGGGTGACCGCCGGCACGCCCGAGGAAACCACGGCGTTCCTCGAGGCGATGGCCCGGCTCGACGAGAGTCACCGGCAGGCCCGCGCCTCCGTCTCATCCCCGGCACCCGCAGCATCCACTGATTCCTCCCGGACCAGACCAGCCCAAGGAGCCCCGGCATGAGCCATTCGTCCTCCCGACGGGCCAGCCTCACGCGCACGACGAGCGAGTCGCACGTCGAGCTGACTCTCGATCTCGACGGCACCGGTCAGAGCACGGTGGACACCGGGGTGCGTTTCTACGACCACATGCTCGCGTCGCTTGCCAAACATGCGCTGGTGGACCTCAGGGTGACCGCCTCCGGTGATGTCGACGTCGACGCCCACCACACCGTCGAAGACGTCGCCATCGTGCTCGGAGACGCAGTGCGCAGCGCCTTGGGGGACAAGGCCGGCATCAGTCGTTTCGGTGACGCCACCGTGCCGCTGGACGAGGCACTCGTGCAGGTCGTCGTCGATGTCGCCGGTCGTCCCTACTGTGTCCACACCGGTGAACCGCCCGGCCAGGAGCATGTCGTCATCGGCGGCAGCTTCACCGGCTCGCTCACCAAACACGTCATGGAGACCTTCGCGCACCGGGCCGGCATCGCCCTGCATGTGCGGGTGCTGGGCGGGCGCGACCCGCACCACATCGTGGAAGCCCAGTTCAAAGCACTGGCCCGGGCGTTGCGCGCGGCTATTGCCTACGACCCTCGGGTCAGTGGGGTGCCAAGCGCCAAAGGGACACTCTCCGAATGAGATCCGAGTGAGATCACCCGGATCCGGCGACGGGCAGCCGACCACAGTTCCTTTGGCCACGACGCGCGGGCTGCTGCTCGTGCGGGCTGACCCGGATCTGGCCGCAGCCTGGGCAGCTTCTGGACTGGTTGCCGTCTACGTCGCCGCGTTGGGCGACGGCTGGACCGCGATCATGCCATCCGACGCGCGCGCGGTGACCGCCGCACCCTACGACGACCCGGTTGCCGTGCTGTTGGGCCGCCAGGTGCCACGCCGGCTCACCGGAGCGATCGGGGTTGCCCAGGTCGGTCCACGGGTGGTCTTGAGTGTCGTGCCCCACGTGTTACGGCCCCGCCGGGGCTGGCTCGTCTGGGAACCGGGCCAGGGCATGGTCCGGGTCAGGCACCTGGCGCCGGCCACGGCCGGTCAGTTGGCTGCGACAGCCGGGCGCAGGGAAGCCGGCCCGGCCGTGTCCCGGCTGCTGCACGAGGCCCGCGGCACGCCGGTCACGGTGTTGCAGGAGGTCTTCGGCGCACTGGGTCTGCCCGGTCACGATCTCGCGGTCGGCGATCGGGAGCCGAGCGCGATGCCTGGTGCGCGACTGGTCCGACCGCGCCGCCAAGGTGTCGAGGTCTTCGACCGGCTGGCCCAGGAGGATCAACGCTGGCGATCCGAATTCGAACGATCCTGATCCGTAGCACCATGGGAGGTGAGGAGGTGGCAGGACCATGAGTCGACACGTGGTCGTCTTCGACTACGGCAGCGGCAACGTGCGCTCGGCGGTGCGCGCACTCGAACGCGTCGGGGCCACCGTGCAGCTCACGGCTGACCCGGTCGCAGCTCTCGGGGCCGACGGCCTGTTCGTGCCGGGCGTCGGCAACTTCCATGCGTGCCTTGCCGGGCTCCGGGCGGCCGATGGGCCACGGATCATCGAACAGCGCCTGGCCGGCGGCCGTCCGGTGCTCGGGGTGTGCGTCGGCATGCAGGTGCTCTTCGACGGCTCCACCGAGCCGGCCGACACCCCCGAGCCCGGTCTCGGGGAGTGGCCGGGGCTCGTCGAACGGCTCGACGCACCGGTCGTGCCGCACATGGGCTGGTCCACGGTGGTCGCGGGGGAGGGGTCGGTGCTGTTCGCCGGTGTCGAACACGAGCGGTTCTACTTCGTGCATTCGTATGCCGCGCAGGCGTTTCCGCTCGAGCCGACGGGTCCTTTCGAACGGGTGCGGCCGATCGTCACCTGGGCCGAATACGGCCGGCCGTTCGTCGCCGCCGTCGAGAACGGCCCGCTGTGTGCGACCCAGTTCCACCCGGAGAAGTCTGGGGATGCCGGTGCCCATCTGCTGCATAGTTGGGTGCGGTCGCTGTGACCCGGCACCGAATCCGGACCGGTCCGTGCCACGGAAAGGAAACCCTGTCGTGACCGACACCTCGCCCCCCCGGTTGCAGCTGCTGCCGGCTGTCGACATCGCCGACGGCGGAGCAGTGCAGCTCCAGCAGGGGATCGCCGGCTCCGGCTGGAAGTTCGGTGATCCCTGGCTCGCGGCCAAACGCTGGCAAGACGACGGCGCCGAATGGATCCACCTCGTCGACCTCGACGCGGCCTTCGGTCGTGGCCACAATCGTGAGGTCATCGCGGGGATCGTCGGCCGCCTGGACCTGCAGGTCGAGCTCTCCGGCGGGATCCGTGACGCGGAGACCCTCGAGATCGCCCTGGCCACCGGGTGCCGACGGGTCAATATCGGCACGGCCGCCCTGGAAGACCCGGAGTGGACCGCCAGGGCGATCGCCGAGCACGGCGACCGGGTCGCCATCGGCCTGGACGTGCGCGGCACCACCCTGGCTGCCAGGGGCTGGACCAAGGACGGCGGGGACCTCTGGGAGACATTGGCCCGCCTCGACGCCGAGGGCTGCACCCGCTACGTCGTCACCGACGTCACCAAGGACGGCATGCTGGCCGGCCCGAATCTTGCGCTCTTGCAGCAGGTCTGCTCGGCCACTGCTCGTCCGGTCATCGCCTCCGGGGGAGTGTCCACTCTTGCCGACATCGACGCGATCCGGGGTCTGGTGCCCGCTGGTGTCGAGGGGGCGATCATTGGCTCGGCGCTCTATAAGGGAGCGTTCACCCTCCCCGAAGCGCTCGACCTCGCGGGTCGCCCGTGAGCCGGCAACGTCGGCGGGTCTGGTCGGGCGGGCCGTGGGAGGCGTCGTTCGGCTACTGCCGGGCGGTGCGGGTCGGTGACCGGATCGTCGTCAGTGGCTGCACCGCGGCCGGTGACGACGAGGTGTTGCGCAGCAACGACCCGGCCGGCCAAGCCCGGGTCGCCCTGGAGGTCGGGCTCACGGCGATTCGCGAGCTCGGTGGCGACCTGCCCGATGTGGTGCGGACCCGGGTGTTCGTCGTGCACCGGCGTGACGCCGAGATCGTCGGACAGGTGCACGGTGAGGTCTTCGCTGAGCATCCGCCAGCGGCGACAATGCTGCAGGTCGCCGGGCTGCTCCACCCGGACATGCGGGTCGAGATCGAGCTGGAAGCAGTGCTCGATGACCCGGCCTGAGCCCACCCCGGACCCTCGGCATCGCGACCATTCCGGCTACCCTGGCCACCCTGACCACCCTGACCACCCTGACCCACCCAGGGCACCGGCCGCCGAACGCACCCTGAGCTCATCGGCATACGTTCAAGACCGTGGTGACCCCGACCCACAGGTGCTCGCGGCGCTGACCCGGGCCGCGTCGCAGCCCTCGACGGACGCCGACCGGGAGCTGATGCGTGTCGTCGCGGCTGCGCGCTGGCTGGTGCCGGCGCTGACCGTTGCCGTGGACACCGAGCTGCGTGACGGGAGCCGGGTCGAGGGGAAACCCGAGATGGCTACCGTCACGCTCACCGCCCCGGACGGGCGGCGCGGGCTGCCCGTCTTCACCGGAGTGTCGGCGCTGACCGCGTGGGACCCGAAGGCCCGTCCGCTCCCGGTCGGTGCCGACCTCGCGGCTCAAACGGCGATCGGCGAGGAATGCGACACGCTGCTCATCGACCTGGGCAGCGACCATGCGCTCGCGTTGCGGCCGAGCATGGTGTGGGCGTTGGCGATGGCCCGGCCGTGGCTGCCCGCCCACGAAGACCCGGAGGTGGCCGCCGCCGTGGCCACGGTGCTCGGCAACGAGCCGACGGTGGCTCGCCACGAGCTCTCCGACGGGGAACCACCGGCGTCCGGGGTGCTGCGCCTGACGATGTGGCTGCGTCCCGGTCTGGACGCCACCGGCGTCGAGGCGCTGGCCACGAGGGTCGGTGAGCGGCTCGCAGCCGACGGCGAACTCCGCGCTCGGATCGACGGCCTGTCTTTCGCCGTGCGACCGGCCGAGGATTCGGCGAACGATTAGCGGGATCAGGCCGGGTCCACGGGCCTATCGTGGGCGCCATGGACCAGCGCCCGATCCAGGACTTCTACCCCGACGACCTCTCCGTCTGCTACGGCTGCGGCCGACTCAACGACGACGGCCTGCACATCCAGACCTTCTGGACCGGCACCGAAGGCGTCGGCACGTTCCAGCCCCGGCCTTACCACACCGCGATCCCCACAGCGGTCTACGGTGGGCTGCTCGCCTCGCTCATCGACTGCCACGGCATCGGCACGGCCGCCGCCGCACTGTATGCCGCGCAAGGCCGCGATCCCGGCACCGAGCCCCGACTCCGTTGTGTCACTGCGAAACTCGAGGTCGTTTTCAAAGCCCCCACCCCGATCGGTCCGCCACTGCAGCTGCGTGCCTGGCCGCTGGAGGTCGGTGAACGTAAAGTCGTGCTCGACGCCGAGGTCAGCGTCGAGGGCCAAGTGTCCGTCACCGGCCACGTCATCGGGGTCGCCCTGCGCTGACCCGTCGCTCGTCCGGGTCCAGCCCGGGGGAATGACATGCTGAGCGCATTCTGGCCAGGAGTCGTGGCCGATCACGCCCAGTTCGACTGACTTGGACTGACACCGTCGGCCGTGATCGGTGAGACACCTATTCCGTCGGCGGATCAACACCCAAGCGGTTCGGTTCGGCCCGGATCTCGTCCGGTCCGTACCCAGCCTCACGTAGTCCGACGACGAGGTCTTCGGCCACGGATCTCAGATAGCGGGGGTACACGTCCGGCCAGCGCTTGGCTAGGTCCCCAGTACTTGGTGTCGGCTTCAGTGATCGTGTCTAGCGTGACCGTTTCATCGCTTTCGGGGTGTTGGACTGAGACTTCCCGGCAAGTCCGGGGACTGGGTTTCCTGAGTCACCCGACGGGTGTCGGTGTGCTGGTGTGAATGTAGTGCAGTTCCTCAGTCCTGGCTGGGGTGAGGTCGTCGAGGTACTCGTGGGGCCGCTCGGTGTTGAACCAATCCACCTAAGTGAGCGTCTCGATCTCGACGTGGTCGACGTCGTGCCACGGCCCTTCGCGCCAGATCAGCTCGTTCGTGAACGAGCCGACGGTGGTCTCGGCGAACGCGTTGTCGAGCGCGTCGCCGACCGAGCCGACCGACGGGTCGACGCCAGCCTTGATCAGCCTCGTGGTGAACGCCACCGAGGTGTATTGACTGCCCGCATCGCTGTGACTCACGAGCCCGGTCAGGTCGCTGATGCCTTCCTGACTGCGGGTGAAGAACGCGTGCTCGAGCGCGTCGAGGACCAGGTCGGTGGTCATCGACCGGGCTGCTCGCCAGCCGATGATCCGGCGGGCGAACGCGTCGATCACGAACGCCACGTCCACCATCCTGGTCCATGTCGAGACATACGTGGAGTCCGCTACCCACAAGCGGTTCGGCGCCACCGGCGCGAAGTCCCGGTCCGCCAGATCGGGATGCCGATCGTGCTTCTCGTCTGGCGGGGTGGTCTTGTGATGCGATCCGTAGCGGGCGCCCTCCCAGCCGTTCTGGTGGTAGAGCCGCTCGATCGTGCAGTGTGCGACGTCGTGGCCGGCGCCGCGGAGTGTGAGCCGCATCTTCCTGGTCCCCAGCCGCTTGTTGAGCTTGTTGGACTCCCGCAGCTGGAGGATCGCATCGACGATCTCCTCGTCGCGCAGCTGCCGCTTGGTGGGCTTCTTGTCGATCCACTCGTAGGAGGTCGAGGGGCTGATCTTGACGCCGTGCTCGGACAGCACAGCGCACATGGGCTCGACTCCCCAGACGAGACCGACCCGGCCAGTGGCGGGGTCGGTCACCTGGTGGTCCCTGTGTTCGGCGATGAACCGAATCACCGTCTCCCGGGCCGGTCGAGCTCGGCCCCGAAGAGAATCGCAGCTGCCTTCAGAATCTCGTTTGCCCGCCGCAGCTCGGCGTTCTCGCGCTTGAGGCGTTTGAGCTGCTCGGCCTCCTGCGTGGTCACACCCGGCCGCTTGCCGGCGTCGACCTCAGCTCGACGGACCCACGTGCGCACGGTCTCGGGGGCACCGACCCCGAGCTTGTCGGCCACAGCCGTGATCGCAGCCCACTGCGACCCGTGCTGCGGCACGATCTCCGCGACCATCCGCACCGCCCGGTCCCGAAGCTCCTCGGGGTACTTGCTCGGTCTTGCCATGCTCCAGATCCGCCCAACAATGGGAGCCTCCGGACACGCCGGGAGGTGTCAACCCGATCGAGGGCCGGATGCCCTCGTCCGGTGGGGTGGTCGGTGACCGTGATCGAGGTGTAGCGCGAGCCTGTGTCCGGATGGCCGATCAGGTCACCGCGCACGACGGGACGACCTTCGCGGTTGCGCTGCCACAGCGGCTTCCGCAGTGGCACGTCGACCAGCTCGACGGCTTTAGTGGGCGCCACATTCCAGG
>PDWI01000423.1_pt1 | contig 68432 bp, 52 predicted proteins | sample 1430891 | NCBI WGS metagenome assembly PDWI01 (sample SAMN01162508, study PRJNA174530) | Oral metagenome, whole genome shotgun sequencing project. | biome: Marine environment; feature: Marine mammal; material: Swab sample of the gingival sulcus; isolation source: swab sample of gingival sulcus...
AAAGTAATGAAAATGGTGTTATGACCCGACCTATTTGGCAATTAATGAATAAATTACCAATGTTTAAGGATTGTCCAAAAGGCGATTTAAGTAACGCAGAATGGTTGGAGGATAGAGTTGTTAATATACCAAGTAGTGTGAGATGAGAAACGTAAATGAATTGGTAAAATATGATTTAATAAAAGATATTTATTATTTAAAACCTTATGTCGCTTTATATTTAAAAGAGGGCGAGAGTATATTTGAATTTGAATATAAAAAGGGCGATTATGTTTTTTATAATATAGCAATTAAACGCTTAATAAATCAAATATCCGAAAAAAAAATAAATGATAAGTATTATGATTTAGAAACAGCATATGGCTATGGAGGTGTTTTTTGTAATACTAATAATCAAGATTTTATTAGTGAAGCCTTAAACCAATATGAGCAAGAGTGTTTAAATCAAAATATAATTGCCGAATTTGTAAGGTTTCATCCTTTTAATGATTTTCACAAAGAGAATTATAGTTATTTTGACTTCATTGTAAACGACCGCCCTACTGTGTATGTAGACACAACAACTAACAAAGACCAACGGTGGAGCAGTTATACATCTAAGCTACGAACTATTTTAAGAAAATGTGAACGAGAACTTAGGGTAGAAAAGTCGGAAAATATAAAATTGTTTTTAGATTTGTATTATAAAACAATGGATAGAAATAATGCTACAAATTATTATTATTTTGATAATCATTATTTTGAGGATTTATTAAAATTAAAAGGAGTAGAATTATACAATGTATATAAAGACGATGTTGTTGTATCGTCATCTTTTTTTATGTTTAACTCCGAATTTGGACACTATCATCTATCTGCAAATAATTATGAGTATCGGAAATATAATGCAAACTATTTTATTTTAGATAATATTTTCGACATTGCTCACAAAAAAGGAGTTAAATATTTTCACTTGGGAGGAGGAAGGACAAATGAAGAAAAAGATAGCCTATTAGTTTTCAAAAGAAAGTTTTCTTCATTATACAAAGAATTTTATATTGCAGGTAAAGTTTTTGACCAAGATAAATACAGAGAATATATAAAAATATGGGAAGAATTAAATCCCAATAACAATATAAAATATTTTCTGAAATATAGGATGAAATGAAAAATAAAACATTTATAATAGCAGAAGCAGGAGTTAATCACAACGGAGATATTAAATTAGCCAAACAACTTATAGATAAAGCAGTTTACGCAGGAGTAGATGCTGTAAAGTTTCAGACATGGAAAACAGAATTGTTGGTTGGGCATGATGCTGTACAAGCCGATTATCAGAAAGAAAACACAGGAATAGAAGAAAGTCAATATGATATGCTTAAACGCCTTGAACTTTCCTACAATGACTTTACAGTACTAAAATCATATTGTGATAATAAAGGAATATTGTTTTTATCAACACCTGATGAGGAAATTAGTGCAGACTTTTTAGAGTCATTGCAAGATATATTCAAAATAGGTTCGGGTGAACTTACTAATATACCCTTTTTGCAACACATAGGTTCAAAAAAACGTAAGGTTATAATTTCAACGGGAATGGGTACTCTTTCTGACATAGAATTAGCCATAAATACTCTTGTAGATTCAGGCACCAAAAGAAACGATATTACAGTTTTACATGCAACAACACAATATCCTACCAATTACCACGAGGTAAACTTATTGGCAATGCAAACAATAAAGGATGCTTTTATGGTAAAGGTAGGTTATAGCGACCATACAATGGGTATAGAAGTTCCAATAGCAGCGGTGGCTCTTGGTGCAGAAGTTATTGAAAAACACTTTACACTATCAAGAGGTATGGAGGGTCCTGACCACAAAGCAAGTTTAGAACCCGAAGAGTTAAAACAAATGGTTCAATCCATTCGCAATATTGAAAAGGCTATGGGGAATGGCATAAAAGTCCCACAAAAATCGGAGATTGAAAATTTGAAAGTTGTTAGAAAAAGCATTGTTGCTCGTGAAGGTATAAAAAAAGGAGAGTTATTTACAGAGAATAACTTAACTACGAAGCGTATGAGTGGAGGCATTTCTGCAAAACTATGGAATGAAGTAGTGGGATTATATGCCAATAAAGATTTCTTAAAAGATGAACTAATTAGTTTGTAAATAATATGAGAAAGATATGTGTGGTAACAGGAACAAGAGCAGAGTTTGGATTGTTACGTCCCCTAATTCAAGCAATAAAAGATGATACGGATTTTGTATTACAATTGGTTGCTACCGGCATGCACTTGTCGGCAGAATTTGGTTATACTATAACAGATATAGAGCGAGAGGGGTTTTGTGTTGATAAAAAAGTAGAATGTTTATTGTCGTCTGATTCTGCTGTAGGAGTGTCCAAATCTGTAGCATTGGCTATCTCAGGTTTTGCTGATGCTTTTGCCGATTTGCAACCGGATTTAATAGTTGTATTAGGTGATAGAACGGAAATATTGGGAGTGGTAATTGCCGCAACTTCAGCTAATATTCCAATAGCACATTTGCATGGAGGAGAAACTACAGAAGGTGCTTATGATGAAGGTATTAGGCATGCAATTACAAAATTTAGCCATTTGCATTTTACTTGTACCGAAACATATAGAAAAAGAGTTATTCAGTTAGGAGAAAATCCTAATACAGTGTTTAATGTAGGAGCAATATGTATTGATTCCATCAAAAAGTTACCACTCCTTAACAAAGGGGACTTTGAAAAGGCAATAAATTTCAAATTGAATAAACGCAATGTTTTGGTTACTTACCACCCCGTGACGTTGGAAAAAGAAAGTCCCAAGCAAACATTTCAAAATATTTTAGAAGTATTGGATAAACAAGAAAATTGTAATATAATTTTTACTTATGCCAATTCCGATAAAAATGGACGAATAATAAATACAATGATTGAGGATTATGTAGCTAAAAATCCCGAAAAATCTATTTGTTATCCGTCAATGGGGCAGTTAAGGTATTTATCGGCACTGCAATTTGTGGATGCGGTAGTAGGAAATTCATCAAGTGGAATAGGAGAGGTTCCTTCCTTTAATATTCCAACCATAAATATTGGCGATAGACAAAAAGGAAGAATTTTTTCTGAAAGTGTTATTCAGAGTGATATTACCAAAGAAGAAATCACAGAGGCTGTGAATAAAGCATTTGATAAAGATTTTCGTAAAAAAATACAAAATCAAAAACAAATATATGGCAATGGCAATACTACATTAAAGATTATGAATATTCTAAAAAAACATGACACAATAGAACTTAAAAAATCGTTTTTTGATATTGATTTCCAAATTTAAAATTATGGAAAATATTACTATAAATAAAAATAAAACTATTGTTGAAGCTCTACAAAGACTCAATGGTTTGGAAAAACTCAGTCGTTTTATACTCTTTGTAGAAGATGATAATCAAATAATCGGCTCTCTAACAGACGGGGATATTCGTAGGGCTATTCTAAAAGAACAAAATTTGAATAAAAAGGTGGGGGAGGTATGTAATCAAAATTTTTCGTTTGAATATGACAAACAGGAATTTATTGATTTGTCCGTGTATAAAAAGATGGACATAAAAATATTGCCGATTTTGACCGAAGATAAACAATTAGTCGAGATCATTGATTTAGACAAGGTGAAATCCCGATTACCATTAGAATGCATGATAATGGCAGGAGGACGAGGCAAACGATTAAGTCCTTTAACGGATAAAGTGCCTAAACCAATGTTGCCATTAGGAGACAAGCCTATCATAGAACATAATATTGACCGATTAATAGAATATGGCATTAAAAAGATTTACATATCGGTAAAATATCTTGGGCAACAGATAGTGGATTATTTTGGAGACGGAAGCAATAAGGGGGTTTCTATTGAATACATTTGGGAAGACGAGCCTCTTGGAACTGCCGGGGCATTGGCTTTGGTAGATAAATTTAATTCTGACCATATCTTATTGATGAATAGCGATTTATTTACAAACGTTAATTTTGAAGAATTATATTTCAAATTAATTAGAAAAAAAGCAGATATGGTAGTGGCGTCAACCGAGTATAAAATAGATGTACCGTATGCTGTTTTTGAAACTGAAAATGGGGAAGTGAAATCATTTAAAGAAAAACCATCGTACATTTATCATTCCAATGCAGGAGTGTATATCTTAAAAAAAGAGTTGATTGACAAAATACCCAAAGGTGAGTTTTTTGATATTACCGATTTGATGGAAAATTTAGTAAACGAAGGCGGCACGTTGATTTATGATACAATTGTCGGGTATTGGATAGATATAGGCAAACCTGTTGATTATAAGCAGGCTAAGGAGTTTGTTAAACATATTAAAGAATAGTGGAAAATGAAAGGTCATATTATTTTATTTCTAAGTTTAACAATTTATTAGAGATGGTAATAGTCTTTTCTTTTCCTATTATGCTGACAATCCCAATGGTAGTATTTGTACAGGAAAAATTATAAAATTAAATAATTGATTTATAAAATGATAGCAATAATACCTGCACGAGGAGGTTCGAAGGGACTGCCGGGTAAAAACATAAAGCCGATGAATGGCAAGCCTTTAATAGCTTACACAATAGAGGCTGCAATCAAATCTAAAAATATTGACAGAGTAATAGTAAGCACGGATGATGAAGAAATTGCTAAAGTAAGTCAACAATTTGGCGGAGAAATACCTTTTATGCGTCCTGCTGAATTGGCAACAGATACAGCAGGTTCCATAGATGTTTTTAAATATACATTGGAACGTTTAGAAAGTGATGAAGGTATTGTTTTAAATAATTTTGTTGTATTACAACCAACAAGCCCACTGAGAACAGCTCAGCATATTGATGAAGCTATAACTCTGTTTTTCGAAAAAAAAGCAAATGCAGTTGTGAGTTATTGTAGGGAGGCTCACCCAATTTTTTGGCACAAATATCTTGCTGAAAACGGAAAACTTGAAAATATATTTAACGGTGATTATTATGGCAAAGGCAGACAAGAAATAAGGACAACATATTATCCGAATGGAGCGATATATGTATTTAATAAGGAATATATTTTTAATAATGACGATTATTCTGTTGATTGCTATCCTTATATAATGGATAGAATGTTTTCTATCGATATTGATACAATAGATGATTTTAGATATGCTGAATTTTTAATGAAACAAATTAATACTTAAACTATTTTATGTCAAGTAAGCATTTTGATAAAATAGAGGATATTTGGCCTATATTTAGAGTCAGGATAAAAAGTTTGCAATACAAGTCAAATGATAGCACATTTGGTAATGATAATAACGGAAGTTATGTGAGAAATGTTTTATCTGCACTATTTGTAGGATTTAAGAATATATTAAAATTTAAGCAATATAAAACATGGATATTTACAAGTTCATCTGATTTGTTTAAGGCTGATAATAAGCTGGTTGACTGTGTAACTTCCGGCTATTTAGACAATATTAATGATTCTTTGTTGATTATACGACCACATTCTAAATTTGATTCAAAAAAGATTTGGACAAAGCGGATACTCTCAGAATCCTTACTAATATTAATTAGTTTCTGTTTAGTTTATTTATTTAAACTTATAAATAAAAAAGTGCCTTTAGAAAATGAACTTAAAACAAAAGCCAAAGAAATTGATTATAAGATTTATTATTACCGATTTTGGGCTGAATATTTAGTTTTTAATAAAATAATAAAATGCTTTCAGGTAGAGCGTATTTTTGTTAATTGCAGTTATTCGTATTTTGGATATATATATGCATGCAAGAAGAATAATGTGCAAGTTATAGAGATACAGCATGGACTAATTAATGAGTCTCATGATAATTATATCTATAAAACATCACAGAATCCGGATTTATTTCCAAATGAAATATACGTGTTTGGAAATAATATAAAAGATCTTTTATTGAAACATTCATCATTATACCAAGCTCATCAAATTAAAATAATAGGTTCAAATGCGTTGAATTTATACGGAAAAATTAATTATACGCCGGATGAGCATATTCGTCTATTAAGAAATAAATATGATAAAATTGTACTATTTACAGGACAATTTACAGTTGATAAGCAATCACTACAGTTGGTAGATGATATGCAGAAAGAAAGTAAGGATATTTGTTTTTTATTTTTAGCCAGAAAGAAAAATGAAATTCGAGAATATAAAAAGTTATTTAAAAATGTAATTTTTTATGAGGGAGATAATAAATTCTACTCATTAGTAAAGCAAGTAGATTTTCACGCAACAGTTTATTCCACCACTTTTTTAGAATCTCTTAGTTTAGGAGTTCCAAACATTCTGTTTAATGTTGAAAATTATAGTATTGAGCATTATAAAGAAGTTGTAAATAAAAATTATCCATTTATTTTATGTTCAACGCAAACAGAAGAAATTTTATCTTTCATTGAAAATATTACAGAATTTGACAAAGAAGAAATAGCAAAAAGTGTGGATATTTATTTTGCCGGTAATTTTGTAGATAACTTAAATTATCATGAAAATAATTAAATTGTATTTACTGACATTTTTACTGCTTCCTCTGATAGGTTGTTATGTGCATTATTTTGGAAAAGAAACCATTGAAGGTTATCTTATTACGGGCAGTATTTTAAGAAAATATACGATACATTCTTTAATAATTATCTTATTCGCACTTTCGGTCAAAGGAACTAAGAAAAATTTGAATTTTATTAGTTCGGAATATGCCGGAAGCATATTAAAAAACATTAGATTTCTTCTGATATTATCATTAATTGTTGTTATAAAAGTTTCTTTTATCCCTATATTTATTCAACATGACAGTGATAGAGGTGTTGTTAGAGCTTCTTTAGGATTATTAGGTCCTATATATACTTTTATTTCTATGTATTTAGTTGTATTTTCAACTATTGTAACCGGTTTAGTATCTTTCTGTGTAGAAAATAAAAAAGATATAAAAATCCATGTGTTTACGAATTTTTTACTTGCTTTGTTTATTGCTATAGGAACAGGCTATAAGGCAACCGTTGTAACATTTATTATACCCGGTATAGCATTTCTACTTTATAATAAATCAATTTTAAAGTTTGTTCCTTATGCTCTTCTTGGCAGTTTGTTATTAATTTATGCTACAATGAAAGTACGGGGTGTTAGTATAGAGGAGGCATGGAGTTTTCTTAAGTACAGAATTTTTTATTTAACTAATGTGGGAACCATCGGTACATATTATGAATTAGGCGAAGGAGTACCTTTAAAAGATAAATTATTTCAATTCATGTCTTTATTTGGCAGGCATATAACTTCTGCAATTACAGGCATACCTAGAAATAGCCCTGAATTTGTCAAAATGGATTTATCAACGTATATTTCATACTTAATCTACCCTGACAAGGATGGTGTTTTAGTCGGGAGGGTTAATTTAACGGTGTCTAATTTTGGAGAAGCAATCTTTTTCTTAGGGAAAAATTTTTATTTTGTCTTCTCCATACTTGCAGGACTTCTTATTAGAATTATACTTACGAATGTTGACAGATATTTAATTAAAGGAAATATAGAAAATGTTACATTACTTGCTGTATTCTTCTTTGTCATTATAATTCCATGGATAAATTCGTCCGGTTTTTTTTCTTTTTTTTCTTTGCCGACAATTGTTTATTTTACTCTTATTTGGGGTTGTATAAAGTTTGTAAAAGTGAAATTTGTATTTAAGGGTAAAAGATAATATGGATAAACTGAAAAGTATAATTCTAAAACTTAAACAAGCGGATCTATTTAAGCATATAGGCATTGTTACTGTAGCTAATATCATAAATGCAGCTATTCCGTTTCTGTTGTTACCCGTACTAACTGCTTATTTAAGCACTTCAGAATATGGAGAACTTGATATTTTTTACACCACAATGAGTTTTTTAATTCCTTTTATTGGATTAAATTTATACTCCGGAATAACGGTCTTTTATTATGATAAATCTGTTGACAACAATAAGTATATAGGGACTAGTCTAAGTATTAGTATATTATCAGTTGTTTTATTATTAATTATATGTGGGTTGTTTTTAATATTTTATCCCCAAATTATATGGAAGTACCATATAATTTTAGTTGTAATATTAGCAATGTTCAGAGTTATTAACGAAAACTTGTCTACTTTTTGGTTGATTAGTACACAGACAGTATCTTTCGGAGTATTTAAGGTTACACGCACGCTTTTTGAAATATTGTTATCAATATTGTTTGTAGTGTTTTTTTTGTGGGGAGTTTTAGGGCGTATATGGAGTATGCTTTTAGTTTCAGGATTAGCATCAAGTTATGTTTTATATATTTTTGTACGAAAATATAAAGTTAAACTTATTATAGACAAAATATTATTAAGAAAAGGATTACTTTATAGTGTTCCTCTTATTCTTCATAGTATAGGAGGCTATATATTAAATATTTCCGACAGGTATTTTATTGCAGGAATGGTTTCTGACTCAGAACTGGGAATATATTCTGTTGCTTATCAAATAGGAATGGCATTTTATATACTTCAAATTTCATTTAATCAGGCATGGGTTCCATATTTTATGAAAACCATAAATGCACCTGATTTTAATAAAAATAAAATCGTTAAGCAAACATATTTATATGCAATTGTTTCAATAGCTGTTTTTGCAATATTATGGCTTTGTATTCCAATATTTTATTGGTTTGTAGATATTAAATTTCATTCAGGAATGAATATTGTGCCTTGGGTATTATTAGGTTTTTTATTTAACGGATTTTATTTAATGGTTGTAAACTACTTATTTGCAATGAAGAAGACTGTTATAATAGCAACTACAACAATAATTGTCGGTATTATTAATCTTTTTCTAAATTATTTTTTTATAGATTTGTGGGGAATAAAGGGGGCTGCTATCTCAACTGCTGTATCATTCTTTTGTAGCTTTATATTTTTTTGGTACGCAAGCAACAGATATTATCCTATGCCTTGGTTTAATTTAAAAACAAAATGAATACAAAAACAAAAAAAGAAGAATACATAAAATTTTGCGAAAATAATCCTATACCCGTATTTAGCCAAGCTTGGTGGTTAGATGCTGTATGTGGAGCAGAAAATTGGGATGTTATTTTAGTAAAAAAGGGGGAAAATATATTAGCATCAATGCCTTATTTTTTGCAAAAAAGAAGTATTTTTAACACTATATACATGCCCCCATTAACACAAACCCTGGGACCTTTTGTGAAATATGAACAAAACATTAATGTTAACAAAATAGTTTCGTACGAGAATAAAGTTTTTGCTCAGATAATAGAGCAAATTCCTAAAACAGCATTTTTTTTTCAAAATTTTCACTACAGTGTAACTAATTGGTTGCCATTTTATTGGGCACAATACAAACAGACATCGTATTATACATATATTGTTGAAAATATAAAAGATGAGGATAGAATATTAAAAAACTTCTCATATTCAAAAAGGACAGAAGTAAAAAAAGCAATAAAGGCATCATTAGAATTGGTGCAAGGATTAGATGCTGAAACATTTTATTTACATCATAAGCAAACGTTGGCAGAAAAGAACCAAAAAGCAACATACCCTAAGTCTGTATTATATGACATAATAGCAAAAGCAAAAGAATTGGGTAAGGGCGAAATATTGGGTGTTAAAAACCCTGAAGGTGAATTATTATGTTGTGTTTTACTTATTTGGGACGACAAAAGTGCTTATAATCTAGCAACTTCCATTAACAATAAAAGTAGAGAATATAATGCCAGTAGTTTCATGTTTTATGAGGCAATTAAGTATGCATCTAAATTTGTAGATGTTTTTGATTTTGAAGGTAGTATGGTTCCCTCAATAGAAAACTCGTATCGTCAGTTTGGAACCAAGCAAGTGCCATATTTTAGAGTAACAAAAGCAAATAATATATTGCTAAAGGTGGCAGAGGCATTACACACTAGCAAATCTATAAAATAAAATTTAGAAACAATGAAAGTGATTATTTCCCACGATGTTGATCATATAACCGTAAAAGAACACTTAACCGACACTATTATTCCCAAATTTATTGTAAGAAACAATATTGAGTGGTTTAGTGGAAAGGTATCTTTTAAAGAAAAACTAAACAGATTTGGCAATCTATTTAAGAACAAATGGCAGAATATCAATGAAATAACTGATTTTAACCAAAAAAATGATGTTCCGGCAACTTTTTTTGTTGGTGTTGATAATGGAGTTGGTTTAAATTACTCAATTGATTTAGCCGAGAAATGGATTAAAGAGATTGTAAAACGAGGAGTTGATTGTGGCGTTCATGGAATAAAATATCAGACAGCAGAAGAAGTAAAACAAGAGTATGATTTGTTTAAAGAAATATCAGGATTAGATAATTTTGGTATAAGAATGCACTATCTTCGTAATGACAAAACGACTTTTAACCATCTTGCGAAAGCCGGATACATATTTGACTCAACAGATTACGGAATAAAACGTCATTATAAAATAGATGAAATGTATGAGTTCCCTCTACATATAATGGAAGGTTATGAGCTAGAAAATGGAAAAAAGTGGCAATCGCAAACAGCGGAACAAGCCATTAAATCAACAATACAAAAAATTAAAGAAGCAGAAAAAGAAGGAATAGAATATTTAACAATATTGTTTCACGATAGATACTACGATGATTCTTTTGTGTCGTGGAAGAAATGGTATCATGAAGTGATTATGTACTGCAAAGCAAATGGGTATTCTTTTGTTGATTATAGAGAGGCAATTGCAGAAATACAAAATAAATAGTTATGAAAATACTAACAATATTAGGAGCAAGACCCCAGTTTATAAAAGCGGGTAGCGTAAGTCGCGAAATAGCAAAATATAACGACATACAAGAAGTAATAGTACATACGGGTCAGCATTACGATGCCAATATGAGCGATGTTTTTTTTGAAGAAATGAAAATACCTAAACCTCATTACTTTTTGGGAATCGGAGGTAAAAGCCACGGTGCTATGACAGGACAAATGATTGAAAAAATTGAGGAGGTTGCTGTCAAAGAAAATCCCGATTGGATAATGGTTTATGGAGATACAAATTCTACCTTGGCAGGAGCAATAGTTGCAGGAAAGTTGCATGTTAAATTAGCTCATGTCGAAGCAGGTTTGCGTTCTTTTAATATGAAAATGCCGGAAGAAATCAACCGCATACTTACTGATAGAGTGAGTCAAATTTTGTTTTGCCCAACCGATACAGCTATTAATAATCTTGCAAAAGAAGGATTCAACAATTTTGATTGTAAAATAGTAAAAAGTGGAGATGTAATGCAAGACGGAGCAATGTTTTACAAACAATTTGCTCAAAGACCCAAAATACAGTTTCAGGATACATTTATTTTATGCACAATACACCGTGCCGAAAACACCGATGACAAGATTAGATTACAAAATATTTTTGGAGCACTTGCAGAAATTTCTAAGGATCAACAAATAGTATTACCTCTACACCCTCGCACAAAGAAAATAATAGAGAAAGAAAAATTAAATATATCCGAAAATATAACAATAATAGACCCTGTAGGCTATTTGCAAATGGTCTGGCTAATAGATAATTGTAGCCTAGTAATGACGGATAGTGGCGGATTACAAAAAGAGGCATTCTTTTTTAAGAAACCTTGCATTACTTTACGAGACGAAACTGAATGGGTTGAACTGATTGAAAATAAATTTAATGTAATTGTTGGTGCTGATAAGTCAGCAATTTTAGAAGCATACAACGATAAAAAATATTTCTCTACAAATTTTAATTTAGATTTGTATGGAGGAGGTAGAGCTAGCGAAAATATTATACAAGAATTAATAAAATATTGATTTTTTAATATTGTAAAACAGATGAATATATTACTTATAAATCATTATGCAGGTTCTCCAACAATGGGAATGGAGTATCGTCCGTATTATTTGGCACAAGAATGGATTAAGCTGGGGCATAATGTTACAATAATTGCAGCCAACAACTCTCACATACGACAAGTAAATCCGGAAATGCATGAGGATTTTATACATGAGGATATAGATAATATTAATTATATTTGGGTAAAAACACCTAATTACAAAGGAAATGGAACAAGTAGAGTAAAAAATATATTTTCATTTGTTTTTAAACTATATCGTAGGGCAAAATCTTTATCAAAAACAATAAAGCCCGATGTTGTTATAGCCTCATCTACTTATACCAGTGATAATTATGTTGCACGTAAAATTGCACGTTTATCAAAAGCTAAATATATATATGAGGTTCATGACTTATGGCCTTTATCTCCAATGGAGCTTGGCAATATGTCAAAATATCACCCCTTTATAATGTTGATGCAGCATGGGGAAAACTATGCATACAAGCACTCTGATACCGTTATATCAATGTTGCCTTGTACCCAAGATCACATGAAAAGTCATGGTTTAGATTTATCCAAATGGGAATATGTGCCTAATGGAATTAATATTGATGAATGGAAAGTTGCTCAAAAACTGAATACCAATACCTCAAATATAATTAATAAAATAAAATCTGACTATTCAACTATTGTTGCATATACAGGAACTTTGGGACTTGCCAATGCTCTAGATCATTTTATAAAAGCGTCAGAAGATTTTAAAGATGTTGCATTTGTTTTAGTAGGCAAAGGTCCTGAAAAAGATAAACTGTCTGAATTAATAAAAAACAACGACTATAAAAATGTTTTTATACTTGATGCCATTAGTAAATTAGAAATTCCGGACTTGCTTCAAAATTTTGATTACTTATACATAGGATTAAAAAGACAGCCGTTGTTTAGGTTTGGTATTAGCCCTAACAAGCTGATAGACTATATGATGGCAGCAAAGCCAATAATACAAGCAATCGATGCGGGCAACAATGTTGTAGAAGAAGCAAAATGTGGCATACACGTAGAACCTGAAAATCCCAAAGCAATAGCTGATGCTATACAAAAACTAAATAAAATGTCAGAAGCTGAACTACAAAAAATGGGACAAAACGGAAAAAAATTTGTTTTAGAAAATCATGATTACAAAGTATTAGCAAAGCGAATGATTGATGTGTTTTTGAAATAATAGCATGGTAGAATATAATAAACTAAATAAGAGTGCAAATGACACAATTAATGAAACAAGATAATGAATACAAATTGTGGTTTTCTGAGTTAAAAAAACGCATACAAACACATCAATTAAAGGCTTTTGTTAGTGTAAACAAAGAGTTGATAGAAACTTATTGGAATTTAGGAAAAGATATTGTTGAGTTACAAGCAGAAGTAAAATGGGGAAGTGGATTTTTTCAGCAGTTAAGTAATGATTTAAAAGCAACTTTTCCGAATATGTCAGGTTTTTCTGTATCTAATTTGCGACTTATGAAAAGAGTTTATTCTTTTTATAATCAAACAGATACAATTCGGTACCAAGTTGGTACCGAATTACAAAGATTAATTTTTTCAACACCTTGGCGACATCAAGTAGAAATAATAAGAAAGGTTAAAAGTATTAAGCAAGCCAAATTCTATATGCAAAAAATTATAGAAAATAATTGGAGTCGTTCGGTTTTGATAAATATGATAGAATCCGGTTTGTATGAAGCGCAAGGAAAGGCAATTACAAACTTTAAAGAACAATTGCCTGATACTCAAAGTGATTTGGCACAAGAAATAACCAAAGACCCATATACCTTTGATTTTTTAACATTAACTGAAAATTATCGAGAGAAAGAGTTGGAAGATGCTTTGGTTGATAATATCAGTAAGTTTTTATTAGCATTGGGTAGCGGGTTTGCTTACGTTGGACGACAAGTGCGTTTACAAATAGGCGAAGAAGAGTTTTTTGCAGATTTGTTGTTTTATCATTTAAAACTACGTTGTTTTGTAGTTATAGAATTAAAGGCAGGTAAATTTAAAGCGGAATATGTAAGTAAATTAGGTTTATATGTATCGGCGGTAAATCATCAGATGAAACATAAGAATGATAATCAAACTATTGGTTTGTTAATTTGCAAATACAAAGATGACATTGTTGCAAAATACACTTTAGAATCTACAAAGCACCCCATTGGAATTTCTGAATATCAGCTTTCACAGATGCTGTCGGAAGATGTAAAGAGCAATTTGCCAAGCATAGAAGATATTGAAAACACTTTAAAAGGATAAAACTATGATACCATTTTCACCACCAAGAATAGACGAAAAAATAATCGCCGAAGTAAGCGATGCCTTAAAGTCCGGCTGGATAACCACAGGTCCAAAAACCAAGTTGTTTGAGAAAAAAATAGCCGAATATTGCAATGTGTCAAACGTTTTAGCAGTAAACTCATGGACTACGGGTGCAGAGTTATTGCTATATTGGTTTGGCGTAAAGGATGGCGATGAGGTAATTGTTCCTGTTTATACATATTGTGCAACAGCTAATATAGTAACTCATAGAGGAGCAAAATTAGTGATGGTAGATATAACATCTGATTTCGGCATTGATATTTCAAAAATAGAAAGTCATATTACTGAAAAAACTAAAGCTATAATACCTGTTGATGTTGGGGGCTTACCTATTGATTTCGACGAGTTAAAAAAAGTAGTAAACAAGCCGGAAGTAAAAGCAAAATTTACAGCTCATACAGAAAATCAAAAGAAGTTAGGGCGAATTTTGATACTTTCAGATGCTGCTCACTCGTTTGGCGCTAAGTATAAGGGGCGAATAGTAGGCGGTGAGGCTGATTTTACAGTTTTCTCATTCCACGCAGTAAAAAATCTTACCACAGCCGAAGGGGGAGCAATTTGTATAACATTGCCTCAGCCATTTAATAATGAAGAAGTTTATAAGCATTTAAACACCTTGTCGTTGCACGGGCAAAACAAAGATGCTTTAGCCAAATATAAAATTGGCAATTGGGAATATGATGTAATTGACGCAGGTTTCAAGTGCAATATGACTGATGTGTTAGCATCTATAGGTTTGGTAGAATTAGAAAGGTACGAAACTGATAACTTAACGAGACGAAAGCAAATATTTGAAAAATACACAAAAGAATTAAGTAAATACGATTGGGCAATCACTCCCCATTATAAGGACGAAAATAGAGAAACTTCTTATCACTTGTATCTACTTAAACTAAAAGGTGTTACAATAGAACAACGTAATGCAATAATACAAGAAATATTTAAACAAGAAGTTTCGGTAAATGTTCATTATAAACCTTTGGCATTATTATCATTCTACAATAATTTAGGATATAATATAGAGGATTATCCTGTGGCGAAAGAAACGTGGGAATGTGAAATTTCGTTGCCTGTTTATTATGATTTGTCGGATGAGAATGTTAGCACTACCATTAAGGCTGTAGTAAATGCCGTAAATAAAATATTAACCCAATGACAAGATTTTTAGACATAATATTATCATTTATCGGTTTAGTAATTTTACTGCCTTTACTTTTAATTATAGCATTAATTATAAAGATCGATTCTGAAGGAAGAGTGTTTTACAGGCAAGTTAGGGTCGGGAAGGGGAACAAAGACTTCCGCATATATAAATTCCGAACAATGCATGTAAATGCCGACAAACAAGGTTTAATAACCGTAGGAGGGCGAGATCCTCGTATAACGAAAGCGGGGTATTATTTGCGGAAATATAAATTAGACGAACTTCCACAATTAATAAATGTCTTAAAAGGAGAAATGAGTTTTGTAGGACCTCGTCCCGAAGTGCGAAAATATGTAGATCTATATACCGAAGAACAAAGAATGGTCTTGTCTGTAAAACCCGGAATAACAGATTTGGCTTCAATAAAGTTTAGAAATGAAAATGAAATCTTAGAGCAACAAGATGACCCGGATAAATATTACACAGAAAGCATAATGCCGCAAAAGATAGAGATAAATATGAAATACATCAAACAAAAATCAGTAAAAATGTATTTTCAAATTATTTTTAAGACCATAAAATCAATTGTATAGCTAAAACTTTAACCAATGAAACTGAAAGAATACATCAAAAAAAGACCACGAAAGAAAAAAATAGGAGATATTCTCTTTATTTTATTTATGCTTGCATTGATTATTCCCCGGACACGTATGGCTCTAATGAGCAGAGTGAGTTATTTGAAAGCCAAGGTAATAACCCCTGCAGTAGAACCACCCGAAAAGGTGAAAAGTATCAATGCCGACGCCTTTACTTGGCAACTTATCGACCTGTCGGGAAATTCGGTTGCTTTCGGAGATTTCAAAAACAAGGTTATATTTTTAAACTTTTGGGCTACCTGGTGTCCTCCCTGTGTGGGAGAACTTCCTGAAATACAGTCACTTTACAATAAATTTGCAGATAATCCGAATGTCGCATTTCTTCTGGTAACACAAGAAAAACTGTCGAACATTCAACATTTTCTTAAAGAAAAAGAATATAAACTTCCCGTTTTTATCGCCCAAAGCTCCACACCGACCGATTTCAAAACACGATCCATTCCTCAAACTTTTATTATTTCCAAGAAAGGTAAAATTGTTGTCAAACAAACGGGAGCCTTGCATTGGAACTCGAAAAAAATCACGAACTTAATACAAGAATTGATTCAAGAAAAATAAAACCATGCCCCAATTAAAAATAGCTAAATATCACGGCACCGGTAATGATTTTATCCTCATTGACAGCTTAAACAATCCCGAGGTATCGATAGAAAAAAAGGATATTGTTGCACTTTGTCGGAGACGTTTCGGAGTCGGAGCTGATGGGTTGATTATCCTCAAAAAAAGTCAATCTTTTGATTTTAAAATGGACTACTATAATGCGGATGGAAGCGGAGCAACCATGTGCGGAAATGGAGGACGTTGCATTGTGGCATTTGCTCGCAGGCAAGGTTTGGACAAGGAAAATTTTACATTTGAAGCTGCTGACGGCATACATTATGCTTCCATTGATTCGAAAGATCATGTGTCTTTAAAAATGACTGATGTTCAGTTGGTTGAGATGGATGGAGAGGCATTTGTTTGCCATACCGGATCGCCTCATTATGTCGCATTTGGTGAGAATTTGGAAACAATGAATGTCAGAGAATCGGGTAGGAGAGTTCGCTATTCTTCGCGCTATTCTAAGGAGGGAATCAATGTAAACTTTGTGCAAGCAATGTCAGATCGGCTTTTGTGTGTGCGTACTTACGAGCGAGGCGTTGAAGACGAAACCTTGGCTTGTGGTACCGGAGCCGTTGCCTCGTGTATTGCACAAGCAGAGCGAACAAATGTTATTCCTCATGCCTTTGAAATTCAAACAAGGGGCGGAAGTCTGAGAGTGCGATTTCAGAAAAATGGAGAAAAATACGAAAATATATATTTAGAAGGTCCGGCATCATTCGTTTTTGAAACAGAAATAGAACTTCCTTTAAATGAGCAGATTATGAAATAATTAAAACGTACTTTTTGATATTTCTTTTCAATTCTCCAAAAATAAGTACGCTCTCAATTTCTATATTGGATAATTTATCTACTTTTGCCCCTCAACTTATGCAAGATTTTTTTCTTGATATCATACAATTTAATCGTGAAAGACCGCTGATATTCACCCGCTATGAATTTTGGCTGTTTTTTTTCGTGGTTTTTGCGGGCTTCAGTATCTTGTACAAGCACAAAAAGCCGCGTAATGCTTATTTGTTTTTTGCCAGCCTGTTTTTCTATTACAAAACAAGCGGATTGTTCTTTTTGCTGCTTGTATTTTCTACCTTGCTCGATTTTTCTATCGGCAAAGCCATCTATTCGTCCCGTAAACCGTGGAAACGAAAACTTTTGGTCGTATTCAGCCTTATTGTCAATTTAGGGCTGTTGAGTTATTATAAGTACACATCTTTTTTCATAGAAACCTTTAATCATATTTTTGGTTTGCATATGGAAGCCGAGGATTTGCTGGCTGCATGGTTTAATCAATGGACAGGGACCCATTTTACCATAGATAAAATTATGCTCCCGGTGGGGATTTCCTTTTTTACCTTTCAAACTATCAGCTATTCGGTTGATATTTACAGAGGCAAGTTGAAACCCGTAGATTCTATATTGGATTTTGGATTTTATGTTTCCTTTTTCCCTCAATTAGTTGCCGGACCCATTGTTCGCGCTTCCGATTTTATCCCTCAATTGTATGAAAAATACAGACTGAGCAAAGAAGAATTTGGTACAGCCATCTTCATGATTCTTAACGGATTATTGAAAAAGATGGTTATAGCCGATTATATTGCCGTCAATTATGTGGACAGGGTCTTTGGTTCACCAATGTCTTATGGCGGTTTTGAGAATTTGATGGCTGTTTACGGATATTCCGTGCAAGTATATTGTGATTTTTCCGGTTATACCGACATAGCCATCGGCTTGGCTTTACTGATGGGCTTTCGTTTACCCGTAAACTTTAACTCTCCTTACAAAGCCTTGCATCCCGGAGAATTTTGGAAACGTTGGCATATTTCACTTTCTTCTTGGCTCAAAGATTATTTATATATTCCTCTGGGAGGAAATCGCAAGGGGAGATTCCGCACGAATATTAACCTCATGCTGACCATGCTCATTGGCGGACTTTGGCACGGAGCAAGTTGGCAATTTGTAATTTGGGGAGGATTAAACGGAGTCGGCATCGTTTTGTATAAACATTGGCGCAAGATCAGTCCCTTTGCACAAAGTAATGGAATAGCCGCCCGATTTTACGCTATCTTCCTGACTTTCAACTTTATATCAATGACTCGAATTTGGTTTCGATCAGAAACCATGGATGCTGCCAACGGCATTATGCATCAAATATCTTCGGCATTTCAGCTTTCGGTTATTCCTCAAGTTTTAGCAGGCTATGCCATTCCCTTCACCCTAATGCTTATCGCAATGATTATTCATTGGTTGCCGGTGCCGATTAAACAAGCTTACCGCAAAGCATTTATAGAAATGCCGGCTTTTGCCAAAGTATTTGCAGCCGTTTTGTCGGTTTTTATCATTTGGCAAGCACGTACGGCAGGCGTACAACCATTCATTTATTTTCAGTTTTAAAAACTTGATTGGTCTTTATAATTTCGGAAATATTCGTTGATAAAAAGACCTTTTCATTGTTTATATGATTTCGAGATTCTTCCCCCCAAAAAAACAGAAAAAAACAAGATTTTTTTGAAAAATATTTTTTTATCGAAAAAAAAACTTTTACATTTGCTAATCGGTACACCATTAACGACCAAAATCGAATAGAATTATGAGTACTGCAAAAATGTTTACCAGGCTTACAGGTGAAGATGTCTTGATGTCATACACCGGACCGTTTGATGGTCAGGTTTTGTCTATGTTTGGGAAAAATATCGAAAATCATGTAACCGGGAATACCAAAGTAAACAAAACAATGTTTAAGGTATTTATCGAGTTGGCTCAAAATATTTCGTATTATTCCGAAGAAAAGGAAGTTACCAATACAGGAGTACATGTCGGTGTGGGGACATTCTTGATACAAGAAACGGAAAGTTACTATTTCTTTTTGCTCGGAAATTCGGTGAACCCGCAAGACCGAGAAATTTTGAACGATAAATGTTCGAGAATTAACTCGTATAATCACGAAGAGTTACGCGCATATAAAAGAGAATTGAGAAATTTGCCTGCCGGAGATAAAGGAACCGGAAATATCGGATTGGTGCAAGTGGCTTTGTTGTCAAAAAATCCGATTCAGTTCAGGCTGTTTGATTTGGATGACAAAAATTCTTTCTATATCGTAGGAGTAAAGATAGATAAAATGTAAAATTTAAAATAAAAATCAGAAAAATGGAATCATTCAGTAAACACATCAACTTGGGACAAAGTCTTTTTTCCGAAGAAATAAAAATATCCTACAAAGGTCCTGTGGACGGAAAGATGATCACCTACTTGGGCGATTATATTGACGTAATCGAAGACTTGTCCGAAAAAGCTACAAAAAAATTGTTCAAAATATTTTTTGAATTGGCAGAGAACATCTCAAACTATTCTTCAGAGAAAATCCCCTTGAAGAATGGAAAAGAAGCCGGAGCCGGAACCATCATCTTAAAAGAAACCGAAAATAATTATGTTTTGGTAACCGGTAACCCGATTCATAATGACGACCTGATGCAAGTTATGGAAAGCAGCAAAAACATCAATGACTTGGATCACGAAAAATTGCGAGAATATAAAAGAAATATGCGAAGAGAAAGCCTTTCTCAAACTCAAAGTCCGAATATTGGTTTGATCGTTGTGGCTTTGACTTCCGGCAACCCGCTTGATATTGAAATAACCCCGATTGATGAACAAATATCTTATTTCTCATTGGCAGTAAAAGTTGATAAATAATCATAAACCCCTTAAAGAAAAATATAAAAATGGAAAATATATATATAGAAGGATCGCACAAGAACTTTTTTATCCCCACCGTTGACTTCAAAGCGGAAGAAGGGCATTGCATCATCTCAGGAGAATCATTTCTGGAAGATACTGTCGAATTTTACGACCCCTTGGTGCAGTGGCTTGAGGAATACACTACGACCATCAAAAAAGCAATTACTTTTGAAATCAAATTGACTTACTTCAATACAAGTACATCCAGAAGTCTGTTAGACTTGCTCAATGTTCTTAAAGATTTTGAAGAAGACGGCGGACAGATAACCATCAATTGGTATTATGACGAAGATGACATTGATATGGAAGAAGATATTGAGGATTATATGCTTGATACAGATCTGGATATCAATATGATTCCTTTTGAATAAATCCATAAGGTACGGCACAGAATGAAAAATATGACGTATGCTAAAGCTGTTCAAGAAGTTGAAGATATCCTTACCGGCATTGAAGAAGAACAAACCGGTATCGATGAACTTTCCCGGCAGGTAAAGCGTGCCGCCGAGCTTTTGAAATTTTGTAAAGAAAAACTTCAAAAAACAGAAAATAGTGTTCGAGAAATCCTGGATGCATCCAAGGATAATAAAGACGCTTGAAAATATTGAAGTTCTTCCAAATCTCTCTTCCGGAAATAAATTGAGGAATAATACCCCCTTTTATTTCCGGATTCTTGTTGTGTATCGATTTTCTTTGCACGATAAAAAACAACAAAATCGAAAAATATGTTTCTATGTACTCTCAAAGACAAATCGCATAGGATAACAGCCTTTTTTTTTCTTTTTTTTATAATATTAGTCGCTGATTATGAGATATTTGCGCAAACATTACAAAAAATAAAAAATGAGGGAAAAATAACCATTGCCTTTACCGAAAGCAGTAAAAATACGGTAAATTATGCCATTGCCAAAGAATTTGCCAAGTTTCTGGATGTGAAGTTTGAAGAAGAAATTGTTTCATGGAATGAAATTTTTGCAAACAAAGGAGTTACTCCCTCAGACTACAAAACCAATCCGGCCGTAAGCTATACGCCGGACGCATTAAAAAAATCAGACATCATTGCCAACACAATTTACTTGATGGATTGGCGTAAGAAATTTTTTGATTATTCCGGCATATTACAAATCAATGACTTGCTGATTGCCCCGGCACACATTGCCGATCGTATCAAAACTTATCCCGATATGAAAGGATTGACCATTGCATTGCTTGAAAACTCAAGTTATGAAATGGCGATAAATCGAATAAACAAATATATAGACGGGGGAATTACTATAATCAAAACAAAATCAGAAACTGAATCTTTACAACTCTTGCGCGAAGAAAAAGTGGACGCTCTGGTTGCCGTTTCTTTTTTGTCCCTTTCATATCTCAAGAAAAACCCGCAATTCAAACTTGTATTTCCTCTCAATAAACCTCAAAACGTCGGATGGGCGGTAAAAAAAAATAATAAAGGAATCGCTAAGGAAATATCCAACTTTTTTCGAGCCATAAAAAAATGCGGAAAGCTGGACAAACTGTTCATTGACGCTTATGGGATTGATTATACCTCATATTTGGAAGTCATCAATGCTTATTCCGAAAGGAAAAAAGAGGTAAATATTAGAGATCTGGATGAAATAAGATCCTCCGGAAAAATTCGTATTGCGATGACAGACAGATACTTAGTGCATAGTTCCAAAGGTAAAAAACAATTCAGTCGGCTTTTAGTCGAAGAGTTTGCCAAATTCTTGGGAGTAAAACCGGAATTTATTGTTTTGCCGAATTTTGCACAATATTTTGAAACTAAGGAGGGCTATATCAATTATGACAGTGCTTACACTCCGGAAATCTTTTATGACTTTGACTTATCTTGTGATTTATTTGAACCCTTAGATTGGCGACTAAAGAAAATAGACATTCTCGGATTTTTACCGGATGCAAAAGTGGTAATAGCGAGGAAGACAACTCCCATCACTTATGTGGATGACCTTTATAACTTGCGAGCTGCAACAGTAAAAGGAACCTCTTATGAAACCACTTTGAAGAAACATCAATTGACCAATTATTTTTATACCAACAGTAACAGCTTTTTTGACAAGGTAAAATCGGGAGCTGCCGACTATGTTTTGACCAATATTTCCGGCTATAGGTTACAAGACTACCCGGAATTGGAGACGAAGTTTATTGTCGGAGACATCAAAAAAATCGGTTGGGCAATCAAAAAAAATCAACCTTTACTCAGGCAAAAAATAGTAGAATTTTATGAGTATGCTTGGAAAAAAGGTCTTTTGGCTCGTTTATTCAAGAAACAAACCGGAATGAGCTTAAATATGGCAGAAAGTTATCTTGTTGCTTTGCAGGAAACGGCTCAATTAGGATCCTATCCTCTTGTATTTTACGGAGAGAAGCAAGGCTTGCCGCAGCAAGATGTATTGTCCATTTTTCAAGATCAAACCGGGTATTTGTGGTTTGCCACACGCCTTGGTGTTGCAAAATACAACGGGCGCAGTATGAAAATATTTGATGCAAAAAGTGGTTTAGCAGGAAATACAATTTTTGACATAAACCAAGATACACAAGGCAACCTCTATTTTGCCGGACCCAAAGGAATTAGTCGTTTACGAAAATCAACAGGAAAGCCCGAAATCCTTGCCGCAAATATTGCCATAAGAAAAATATATCCTGCAAGAAGAAACAAAATGTATTTCTACGGAAATAAATACACTTACTTATTTGAAGAAGGCGATTCGATTATTTGTTTGAATAAAACAATACAAGGAATGCCTTTGTACATCAATTCCGTGGCACAGAAGAGAGGTTCAAATAAGGTTTATATTGCTGCGGAAAGTGGTCTTTATTGTCTGCAACGGAAAAAGATAAAAAAAATAGGAACCGGGACTTTTACCTCACTTCTTTTTGATCAAGAAGGAAACTTTTGGGCAGCATCCGAATCGAAACTCTATTTTTCCGATCAAGAAATAAACCATCTCAGTGAATCCAAATCTGTAGAAAAGACTTTGAATCTTGATGATTTTCCCATCAATGATATTCGGCAAGCCAAGGATGGAGCAATCTGGTGTATAGCAGATTACAAAGCTGTTCAAATTCTTTCTCTCAAACAAAAGGCCATTGTGTTTGACAAACAAAAAGGCTTGCTGAATCATAAAATCACCTCTTTTTATGTGGATAATGAAGAAAATTTATGGTTCGGATTTTCCGGAGGATTGCAAAAGTTAGGTTATAAAAACTTGCGCAATCTTTTTCCTAAACAGTTAAACGGTCATGTAAATTCAATTTTTAAGGATCGGGAAAATCAAATGTGGGTCAGCACAAATAACGGAGTATATTACCTCAAAGGAGGTTTGCATAAAATGCAACAACTCAAAAGCAAACTCTCCAATGTGATGACTTTTGATGCTTCCGGAAATATTGTAATTGCCAATAATGAAAAGATACAAATATTTGATTATCAGACATTAAAAAAGAAAAAAGAACGAAAATTCAAAAATCGACTCGCCCCCCTTACACAAGTCAGAATAACTCCCCAAGGGCATATCTTTTTGCTCACCGGCAATGAAGGAATCGTTTATTATTTGGAAAACTTTACTGCCCCGCCGGTTACAATCAAAAATACCTCAACCGGTTGTCTTTCTCATATTCGGGAATATCGAGGAAAGATTCTTGGAGCCGACAATACCGGATTGGTCATTTTTTCCGACAATTCTTTCCAATTACTTGCTCGTTCACCTGTCCCTGTTTATACATTTTATCCCGATTCGCTTTTTGACAGGGAGGCGCAAAAATACACCCCCTTTCTTTGGCTTGGCACACAAAACGGATTGGCACAATACATTAATGGAGAAATCCGATTTCTTGACAATAAGGAACTGAACGGATTAATGGTTACAGCAATCGAACATGATAAAGACTCCAAGAAAATGTGGATAGGTACAAGCCGGGGCATCTTTCTTTACAATAAAGAGACAGGCAAAACTGAGCTTAGCATCAACTCCGGGAACGGACTAAAATCCAATGAGATTTCCATTGACGGCTTGCATCTTGATAAACAAAACAATCTTTGGATAGGAACCTATCACGGCGCTTCGGTCTTTAACAGCAATAAATTTGAGAAAGAAACAAAAATGCCCGTTTGCAGACTCGAAAGTGTAACCATCAACGGTAAAAAATACACAGAAATCCCGCCGGTTTTAAAAGCCGATCAAAATAACCTCACTTTTGAAATCTCCGGACTCTCTTTCAAAGACGAAAGTGCTGTTGAATATGAAATGTATCTGCAAGGATTGGATAACGATCCGGTGATTATACGAGGACGTAAAAACATTGCCACCTATCCCTATTTGCCCTATGGAACTTACAGTTTTAAATACAGAATTAAGGGGAAAGACGGGATTTGGAGTTACTTTAAAAGCATTGATTTTAAGATAAGTAAGCCTTTTTACCTCAAATTTTGGTTTATATTTTTAGTATTCCTTTTTCTGATCGCTTTATCCTTTCTCGTACAACGTTGGCGCATGCGGGTATTACGCAGAATAAATGAAAAATTGGAAAAAACAGTAGCCCAAAGAACTCTCGAAATTACCGAAAAGAACGAGAAACTCGAATCTCAAAAAGACCAAATACAAACACAGCGAGATATTGCCGAAAAACAACGAGATGAAATCCTTTTGCAAAAAAAAGAAATTGAAGACAGCATTCTCTATGCCAAGCGCATCCAAAATGCCATTTTACCTCCTCGCAAGGTGATCAGTCGTATTATTCCGGATAACTTTATTTTCTTTAAGCCCAGAGACATTGTCAGTGGAGACTTCTATTGGGTTACTGAGAAAGAAGATATAATCTACTATGCAGCAGCGGATTGTACAGGACACGGAGTCCCCGGAGCCTTTATGAGTATGCTCGGCATATCCTTCCTCAATGACATTATTTCCTCCGCCCCAAAGGACATCAAACCGGCTGAGATTCTTAACTTGCTCAAAGAAAAAGTCATTCTCTCGCTCCATCAAACCGGCGAAGCCCGAGAAGCCAAAGACGGAATGGATATTGCCCTTTGTAAAATCAACCCCCGTACCCACTTGTGTGAGTTTGCCGGCGCATTCAGTCCTCTTCTTTTGGTACGCGGACAGCAAATTCTTGAATACTCCGCAGACCATATGCCGGTGAGTATATACAATCACCGAGCAACACATAAATCATTCACTAACAATCAGATAGAACTTGAGAAAGGAGACTCTCTATACATTTTCTCCGATGGATATGCCGACCAATTCGGAGGCTCACAAAACAAAAAATTTATGCTTCGAAGGCTCAAACAAGTATTTCTCAAAATTAATGATCTCTCCATGCAAGAACAAGGCGAATACATAGACCAATTGATGAAAAAATGGATGCAGGATGAGCCACAAGTCGATGATATGCTGATTATTGGGGTTAAATATTAAATTGTTAATAATAAAACTTGGAAAACAAAGCTTTCCCATATAATTTTGCCGGCTGAAAAGAACCTAAACAAATGTCCGAAAAAGAAACAACAAATCCAATAAAGCAAGACTACATCTCAGGGATGTATCAAAATTGGTTTTTAGACTACGCCTCCTATGTCATCTTGGAACGCGCCGTCCCGCATGTGTCAGACGGACTAAAACCTGTACAAAGGCGTATTTTGCATTCTATGAAACGCATGGATGACGGCAGGTACAACAAAGTTGCCAATATCATTGGACATACGATGCAATTTCATCCTCACGGAGATGCTTCCATCGGCGATGCGCTTGTGCAACTGGGCCAAAAAGACCTGCTCATCGATATGCAAGGAAACTGGGGAAATGTTTATACCGGAGACAATGCAGCGGCTCCTCGGTATATTGAAGCCAGACTCTCAAAATTTGCCTTAGACATCCTTTTTAATCCCAAAACTACAGACTGGAAACCCTCCTATGACGGCAGAAATAACGAACCTGTAAACCTGCCCGTAAAATTTCCCTTGCTTTTGGCTCAAGGTGCCGAAGGTATTGCCGTAGGATTGGCAGCCAAAATAATGCCCCACAACTTTAACGAGTTGTTGGATGCCGCCATAAAACACTTACAAAACAAAGAATTTACATTGCTTCCCGACTTTTTAACCGGAGGATTGGCAGACTTTTCGGATTATAACGACGGCAAAAGAGGCGGCAAAATAAGGGTGCGGGCACGCCTTACAAAAGAGGAGGGTAGAAGATTGGTAATAAGAGAGTTACCTTTTGGAAAAACAACATCTTCATTGATAGACTCCATCATAGCCGCTAATGACAAAGGAAAAATTAAAATCAAAAAAATAGAAGACAATACGGCAGAAAATGTAGAAATTGTTCTCTATTTAACCTCCGATGTCTCTCCCGATAAAATGATAGATGCTCTCTATGCAACCACCGATTGTGAACTATCCATTTCTCCGAATACAACCGTCATTATTGATGATAAACCCGTCTTTACCGGCGTTTCCGACATTCTTCGAATTTCTGCCGACAACACCCTTAAACTTCTGAAAAAAGAATTAGAGATTCGCATGAATGAATTGCAGGACTCTTGGCATTTGGCATCGTTGGAAAAAATATTCATCGAAAATAAAATATACAATCGTATCGAAGATTGTGAAACTTGGGAATGTATCATTAATACCATTGATAAAGGACTGGAACCTTTTAAGAAAAAACTTAAAAGACCTGTAAATGAGGAAGATATAACAAGATTGACCGAAATAAAAATCAAACGTATTTCAAAATATGATGCCTTTAAAGCCGATCGCTACATTCAATCCATAGAAGAAGAAATCGAAAAAATCAACCATCATTTAGCACATATTGTAGATTATACAATTGACTTTTTCAAAGGAATTAAGAAAAAATACGGCGAAGGAAAAGAACGCCGAACAGAAATACGAAGTTTCGAAGAAATTGCCGTACGTAAAGTTGTTGTACGCAACAAAAAATTGTATGCCAATTTTGAAGACGGATTTGCCGGTATGGCATTGCGTTCCGACACCTTCATTGCCGACTGCTCGGATATTGATTTAGTTATTATTTTTAGAAAAGACGGGACTTATATCGTAACAGATATTGCCGACAAATTTTATATCGGGAAAGATGTCCTTTACATAAATATTTGGAAAAAAGGCGATGAACGTACCATCTATAATGCAATTTATTTTGATGCAGAAAGCGGAAATTCTTATATGAAACGCTTTGCTGTTCAGAGTATTATAAAGGATAAAGAATATAATTTGACCAAAGGTGCACCAAAATCTAAGGTTCTTTGGTTTACGGCAAATGCAAACGGAGAGGCCGAAGTGGTAAAAGTGATCTTGCGTCCGCGAGCTCGACTGAAAAATCGAGTTTTGCCGATTGATTTTGCAGAATTGGCAATAAAAGGAAGGAATGCCGCCGGGAATTTGGTGACAAAATACGGAATCCAACGTGTTGTCTTGAAAGAGCAGGGGATTTCTACTCTGGGCGGTAAGGATATATATTTTGATAATCAGGTAAACCGCTTGAATGAAGAAGGAAACGGACTTTTGCTCGGGGAATTTAAAGGAGATGACAAAATTCTTGTTTTTTATGAATCGGGTGATTTTCAAATAACCTCCTATGATCTTAGTAATCACTATGATACGGGAATTTTAAAAATCGAAAAATTCCAAGCTGATAAAGTTTGGTCGGCTGTATATTTTGAAGCAGAACAAGGGTATTATTATCTCAAAAGATTCAAACCTGAAGCCGGAGGAGTCGATAAAATGAACTTTATCGGTGAACATTCGGATTCTTATCTTCTGTTGCTTTCCGATCACCCGGAGGCAAAGTTTGAAATTACTTTTGGCGGAGAGCATGCCCGTCGTTCCAATGAAAGTATAAATGCGGCGGAATTTATAGCAGAAAAAGGCTACAAAGCCAGAGGTAAAAGATTAACCACCCATACGGTTGGAAAAATCGAAGAAATAGAACAAATAGAAATAGAAGTCCCTGAAAAACAGGAGGATAAACCGATAGAAACTGACGAAGCAGGGAATCAATTAAAAATCGATCTTCCGTAAATCAAGGACCGTTGAAAGATTTAACCACCGGTAAAGAAGGACGCACCATATTGCTTTTTGCCTTACCTATCTTGTTGGGCAATGTTTTTCAACAAATTTACGTGATTATTGACAGCATTATTGTCGGTAATTATTTGGATGAAGGAGCGTTAACCGCTGTAGGTGCCTCTTTTCCCGTTTTCTTTTCATTAATTGCTTTAATCATTGGCTTGGCATCCGGTTCCGGGATTCTAATCGCTCAAGCTTTTGGAGCGAAACAGTATGAATTGCTCCAAAAAACCGTGGATACCATGTATATTATGCTCATCGGAGCAGCAATTATTGTGGGTGGTTTGGGTATTATTTTTCTTAAAGACATTGTGTCCTTTTTGCAACTTGCTCCTTCCGTAGCTCGCCAAACGGAATCTTACCTTTTTATTTTACTTACGGGACTAATCTTTGATTTTGGCTATAACGGCACTTTTGCTATTTTGCGTAGCGTGGGAGATTCCAAAACTCCGCTTTATTTTCTAATCATCGGCAGTATTACAAATACTCTTCTCGATTTGCTCTTCATTGTTTACTTTAAATGGGGAGTTGAAGGCGCAGCCCTGGCAACCATTGTCTCGAAAGCCGGAGCATTCATTACTGCTGTTTTTTATATCAAGCATAAGTACAACCTGTTTTCAATCCGGATCAAGAATATTCATTTTGATAAAAAAATATTTTTACAAAGTTTCAAGATCGGATTTCCGTCCGGATTGCAACAACTTTTTGGGGCACTCGGAGCTTTTGCCATATTCCGCATCGTTGCAGAATTTGCAACCACGGTTACTGATGCTTATTCCGTTGCTATTCGCATCGATTTTTTGGCGATGACTCCGGGCATGAATTTTAGTATGGCATTGACTTCATTTACCGGTCAAAATATTGGAGCAGGTAAGATCAAACGTGTCAAAAGAGGTTTGAAATCCACTCTTTTGATGGCTATATCTATCTCGCTGATATTAAGTGCAATAACTCTTGTTTTTCCGGCAAGTTTAATGCGTATTTTTACACCCGATAAAGAAATTATACGCACCGGGGTCGAATACCTTTCCATTGTCGGGTATTTTTATGTCATTTTTACGATCATGTTTACCCTTCTTGGTGTTTTTCGAGGAGCCGGAGATACGGTCTTCCCAATGTTAATCACCTTTCTTACACTATGGATAATTCGCGTTCCTCTTTCCCGTTTATTGGCAAATTATTACGGAGCAATCGGAATTTGGGCTGCTTTACCTGCTTCTTGGATATTGGGGTTGATCCTTTCTGTAATTTACTATTACTCAAAACGTTGGACAAAAAAAGCATTGCTTTGACAGAAGTGTGATAGAAGTTGATGCTTTTAAATCTTTGCTTAAAGCAAAGATTCCGGGTATTTGACCTCGGTTAAAAAAAGCCCGCAAGCTGGAGCTGAGACTCCCGCGCACGAACGATTTTTCGCTTCAATGATAGAGGCAAAATCATCCGGACTTATTTTGCCTTTTCCTACGTCGAACAAAGTTCCGGTTATGGCACGTACCATGTTACGAAGAAATCGATTGGCTTCAATGGTAAAAACGTATTCTTCTTCTCTTGCTTTCCACTGCGCTCTGAATATTTTGCAAAGATTATTTGTGGTGTCGGTATGTAACTTGCTGAAACTTGTAAAATCTTTATAATCAAGGAGTAATGAAGATGCTTGGTTCATCTTTTCAAAATCCGGATCCGAATAAAAGAAATAAGATAATCCGTGCAAAAAGGGATTTTTTTTCAAATGGATGCGGTATTCGTAAGTTCTGGAAATTGCAGAAAAACGACTGTGAAAGTCGGATGAAACCGGTTGTATTTTGTGAATAACAATATCTTCGGAAAGATAGCTGTTTAATCGAAATGTTAATTTTGCACAGTTTATCTCCTTCGGATCCTCAAGGTCAAAATGAGCATAAAAAACAAGGGCATGAACGCCGGTATCGGTTCTTCCTGCCCCTGTAATTTTAATGTTTTGCCTGAGCAATAAAGAAAATGCTTGCTCTAGCGTTTCCTGAACAGTTACCGCATTGGGTTGTATCTGCCAACCGTGAAAACGGGTTCCTTTGTAGGAAAGTTTTACCAAATAACGCATTGCGGTAAGGCTTGTGTAAAAGTCTTTTTATTTTTTTTGAGCAAGAGTAAAGGTGTCCTGTGCGATGACCAATTCTTCTGCGGTAGATATTACTACTGCTTTAACGGTAGAGTCATCGGTAGAAATAACATCTTCTTTTCCTCCTCTTATTTTGTTGCGTTCCGTGTTTATACGCAAACCCATAAATTCGAGTCCTTTACAAATTTCTTCCCGGGTTTCCGGTCCGTTTTCGCCGATACCTCCGGTAAAAATAATAATATCCACTCCACCCAGTGCCGCGGCATAGGCTCCGATGTATTTTTTTACGCGATAGGCAAACATATTCCAAGCAAGTTGTGCTTGTTGGTTGCCGTTGTCGGCAGCATCTTCGATTTCTCGCATGTCTGAAGACACTCCGCTTACTCCCAATACTCCTGCAGATTTATTACACAAGTTAGAGGCTTTATCGGCATCTAAGTTTTCCTTGTTCATCAGGTAGGTCAAAGCTCCGATGTCGAAATCTCCGGTGCGAGTACCCATCATTAGCCCTTCTACAGGTGTGAAACCCATGGAAGTGTCAATTGATTTTCCGTCGTGTATGGCTGCCAGCGAGGCACCGTTACCCAAGTGGCAGGAGATGATTCTTTTTCCTTCGGGGGAACATTTTAGCAGATCACAGGCTCTTTTGTAAACAAAACGGTGGCTGGTTCCGTGAAAGCCGTATCTTCTGATTTTGTATTTTGTGTATAATTCGTAGGGAATTGCATACATGTAGGCTTCGGCAGGCATTGTTTGGTGAAATGCGGTGTCAAAAACAGCAACTTGGGGTACCTCGGGAAGGAGAGCTTGTATGGCATAGACACCTTCCAGATTGGCGGGGTTATGCAGTGGTGCCAGTTCAAAGAGGGCTTCCAATTTTTTTATAACTTGATCATTGATAAGAGCACTTTCTTTGAAATCTTCTCCTCCGTGTGCTACGCGATGCCCTACGGCTTGGATTTCTTGTAAGTCTTTCAAGACACCATGTTCGGAACTTACCAGGAGTTCCATAACTAATTCGATACCTTGTTTGTGTGTTAATTTTTCTTTTTCAAATTTAACTTTTTCGCCACTGTTCTTCTTCAGGGTCAGAAATGATCCTTTGAGTCCGACTTTCTCAACAATTCCTTTGATTAGGACATTTTCTGAGGGCATGTCAAAAAGTTCAAATTTTATGGATGAACTTCCGCAGTTTAATACGAGTATTTTCATTGTTGTATTTGTTTAAAATTTTCTCGCAAAATTAGTTTTTTTTGAGATAAAAATAAGTATTTGCAAGATTTAATTTTGAACAAGGCTTCTTTTTTGAATTTAAATCTTTCGCTTTCCAAGAAAAGGGTGCAAGCCCCGCCAGCATAACAAGATGAAGAGCAATCCGCTATCTTTTAAACTTGTAAAGAATTTCTTTCAATTGCCGGAATTGTATTTTGAAGAATTTGTCGTGTTTTTACTTTTTAATAGTCGATTTTATCTGTTTTTTTTGCCCATTTCTCAAAAACGACTTTGGCTTCTTCTCTCATAATGGGCTCAAAGGCTATGCTTCTGTTATCCATCTCTTTATTCAATTCATTGTAAATAAATTGGTCGTCAAAGTTTATCTGTGCAGCATCTTTTTGGGTACAAGCGTAATATACCTTTTTCGGTCGCGCCCAATATATTGCCCCCAGACACATGGGGCAAGGTTCGCAAGAAGTGTAAATGACACAATCATCCAATTGAAAGGAATTTAATTTTTCACAAGCGGCTCTTATGGTTACTATTTCGGCATGCGCCGTGGGGTCATTGCTTGAAGTTACTTTGTTGTGTCCTTCGGCAATAATTGTTCCGTTTTTTACGATTACACATCCGAAAGGACCTCCTGTATTCGAATCTATCGATTTTTGTGCCATATCGATGGCTCGCTGCATGAATAATTTGTCTTTTTCAGTCATTTTATTGGTTATTTTTTACAAAAATAAGTAATAATTTTCAATCTTTGTATGCTCACAGCAAAATAAATACAGCATAATTTTGCAAAAATAAATAAAACAACTCTTTTTTGATATCCACTTTCCGTATTTCTAAAAAAATATATACCTTTGCCCTTTTGGTACATATATAAAATATAAGTATGTTTGAGAATCTATCGGAAAGACTGGAAAAATCCTTTAAAATCCTGAAAGGACAGGGAAGGATCACAGAAATTAATATAGCAGAAGCTCTCAAAGATGTTCGTCGAGCTTTGTTGGATGCCGATGTCAGTTTCCCCATAGCAAGAGATTTTATCAACAATGTAAAAGAAAAAGCCATCGGTAGTGATGTATTGAAATCTGTACATCCTAAGCAGCAGATAATCAAGATAGTACATGACGAGTTGGTGAATTTGATGGGAGGTGAACATCAGGAGATTCGTTTGCAAAATACATTTACGGTTATATTGATAGCCGGTTTGCAAGGATCCGGAAAAACAACTTTCTCTGCCAAACTTTCCTACTTGTTAAAAAACAAGAAATCGAAAAATCCGCTTTTAATTGCCGGTGACGTTTATCGTCCCGCTGCTATTGACCAGCTGAAAGTTCTTGGGGAGCAAATCAATGTTCCGGTCTATACCGAACAAGATAATAAAGACCCGGTTAAAATAGCACAAGCCGGTATACAATATGCTCAAAAGAATGCCCACGATTTGGTTATCATAGATACGGCAGGGCGGTTGGCCGTTGATGAACAAATGATGACCGAAATTACCAATATCAAGCAAAAGGTAAATCCGGATGAGATTCTCTTTGTGGTCGATGCGATGACCGGACAAGATGCGGTAAATACCGCTAAAGAATTTAACGACCGCCTGGATTATGACGGCGTTGTGCTTACCAAGTTGGATGGGGATACTCGCGGAGGAGCCGCACTTACCGTACGCAGTGTGGTAAATAAACCTATCAAATTTGTCGGAACGGGAGAAAAAATTGACGCATTAGATATTTTTTATCCCAATCGGATGGCTGACCGTATTTTGGGAATGGGAGACATTGTCTCTTTGGTCGAAAAAGCCGAAGCCGAAATTGATGAAGAAGAAGCTCGGCGATTGCAAAAAAGAATTGCCAAAAATCAATTCGACTTCAACGACTTTTTAAAACAAATCAATTCCATCAAAAAGATGGGAAACATCAAAGATTTGATGGGAATGATTCCCGGAGTAGGGAAAATGGTTAAAAATATGGACATCGATAACGATGCCTTTAAAAGTATTGAAGCCATCATTCAATCCATGACCCCTGAAGAACGTTCTAACCCAATGATTCTCAATGCTTCACGAAAGAAAAGAATTGCCTTGGGAAGCGGTACCGGTGTGCAGGAAGTAAATCGATTGATTAAACAATTCGGCGATACAAAAAAAATGATGCGCATGGTACAATCCGGAGGAGTAAGACAAACTGCCAAACAAATGCGAAGAAAAAAGAAAAGAAAATAAATCAAATCTTAATTATTATACAAAAACATAAAATACCTCTCAAATGAGCAACTATATACGCATAGACGGTAAAGCTACCGCACAAAAAATAAAAGAAGAAATCGCAGAAGAAGTCAAAAACATAATCGCTTCCGGAGGCAAAAAGCCCCATTTGGCAGCAGTGATTGCCGGTGATGACGGAGCAAGTCAAACTTACGTCGCTCATAAAATAAAATCCTGCAAACAAGTCGGTTTTCAATCTACCTTGGTACAACTGCCGGCAGACATTTCGGAAGAAGCTCTGCTGAAAGAAATAGACACCCTCAATAAAAACGAGGACATTGACGGATTTATCGTACAATTGCCTTTGCCCAAGCATATTTGCGAAGATAAAATAACTCAAGCCATTGCGCCCGAAAAAGATGTTGACGGCTTTCATCCTTTAAACATCGGAAAAGTAACTTTGGGATTACCTTCCTTCGTATCGGCGACCCCCCAGGGGATTTTAGACTTATTGGAACGTTATGAAATAAAGACAGAAGGCAAACATTGCGTTGTCTTGGGGAGAAGTAATATTGTCGGAAGACCAATGAGCATCCTTTTAGGACAAAAAACTCCTACCGGAAATGCAACCGTAACTCTTTGCCACAGTCGAACTCAAAACCTCAAAGAAATAACACGCCAAGCTGATATCTTAATTGCAGCCATCGGCGTACAGGAATTTGTTACTGCCGATATGGTAAAAGACGGAGCCGTTGTGATTGATGTCGGGATTCACCGAGTAAAATCCGACAAAACAAAGTCAGGTTGGTGCTTGAAAGGCGATGTCGACTTTCAACAAGTTGCGCCCAAAACATCGGCCATAACCCCCGTTCCCGGAGGAGTGGGACCGATGACTATTGTTTCTTTGTTGAAAAATACATTAAAAGCAGCCCAAGGAAAAAAATAAACAACCTTTTTCTTCGGATTTTATAGGAAAAACTTGCGACCTTTTGCAAAAAAGATGAATGGGGAAAATGTAAACTTCTCTCAGGAGCGCAGTACTTTTCTGCTTCATATGCTTTATGCGCTCATTGACGGGATTATTCTCGGCATTTTTGCCCTCAATGAATTTGTTTTGCTCAAAGCCTTTAAGGGCAGTTCCTATCAAGTCGGCTTCTTATTCCAGTTTACTGTTTTAGTTTTGCTTTTTTCTGTCCCTTTGCATGAGTTGTTGCGTCGGACAGTACGGAAAAAACGCATGCTTCGTTTGCTGGCACTTGCCACACGCTTGCCCTTATGTATCCTTTTTTTCTTTCCGACCCATCCGGAGGGAAGTTCTCAAATTTACCTTTGGCAATTCCTATTTTTGTCCGTTTTTTTGATTTATTATTTTGCCAATCCTTTGATAATGCCCACAATCAACGGATTGTTGAAAGCCAATTATCGCCACGAAAAATTTAGTCTCTATTACGGTTACGCGACTACGGGAAATAAAATTATAATGATGCTTTCAACATTTATATTTGGCAGATTATTAGATATTTATGAATATTCTTTTACCTATGCTTATCCTTTTGCGGCAATTCTCGGTATAGCCTCAATTTTTATATTAACTTTGATAAAAGTACCTCAGGAAAAAATTAAAAAAGATCAGAGTAAAAGTTTAGTTAAAGTAATACAAAGCACTTATTATAAGTCAGTTAAAATATTAAAGAATAACAGACCTTTTCGAGATTTTGAAATCGGATTTATGCTATACGGTGTCGCATGGTTGCTTACCATTGCGGTTATTGCTTTATTTTTGGAAAAAGAACTGCAGGTAGCCTATTCCGAAGTCTCTTTTTACAAAAATTTTTACACCATGGTCTCCATTCTTTTGACACCTTTATTCGGAAAGTACTTAGGAAGGATAAATCCGCGTAAATTCTCGATATTTACCTTTGGATTTATGTTTTTCTACATTCTTTTTATGTTACTCACTCGTTATTTTCCCTCTTATTTTTACTTCTTTGGTTTCAAGATTTATTATACTCTCTTGCTCTCTTACCTTTCTTACGGAATTTTTGGAGCGGGAATGGGATTGCTGTGGTATATCGGTTCTGCTTATTTTGCCAAAGACGAAGATGTTGCTGATTATCAGTCTATTCACTTATCACTTACCGGTGTCAGAGGTGCGATGGCGCCCTTGTTCGGAATATTTATTTATAAACAAATCGGGTATCAAGGGGTATTTTTGTTGGGGCTTATTTTTTTGCTTTTGGCTATTTTCGGCTTAATTGTTTCTTTGCAAAAAGATAAGTCGTAAACTCCTTAAACTTTGCGAAGCAAAATGCCGGATTTTGGATTTTTTCCGAAAAGGAGTCTATACTTTTTTTTCATTCCGTAAAATACTTTACTAACTTTGTCCCCAAACAATCTTCGTCAAAGAAACTTTTCTTTTGATTGAACTGAATTTCTCAAAACTACGAAAAACAATAATGATGAGATATAATGTATTTCTACTAACTTTATTCCTGCTTTTCCCGTTATGTAGCATAAACGCCCAAATTGACGACAATTTTGAAGACGGGAATATTGCCGGATGGACAGAAAGTGAGGCAGGACATTGGGAAGCCTCCGGAAGCACCCCTTTGAACGGGGCATTCAGTTTGCACCATTCCTTTGATAATTCTCAAAGTGGTAAAGACCAGATTTCCAAATCTTTAGGTGCCGAATTTCTTAATTTAGATACCGAGAAAATATGGCGATTCCAAATTAAATACGCTTATAAGCCATCCGGCAGCAATAAGTGGGCTTGTTTTTTGATGGCAGACAGTAGTGCTTCGCAGATGTTTCCCGGCGGGACTGTCAACGGCTATGCAATAGGAGTGAATTATAAAGAAAAAAAGGATACATTAAGATTGTGGAAAATCACCGCAGGAAGTTCTACTTCGCTCATAAGTACCGGGATCAATTGGGAAAAAGAAATTGGTAAAACTGCCACCGTTGGAATTGAAGTAAAACGCTCAGCATCAGGGGAGTGGAGTGTTAAATTAGACAAAGACGGAGGCTTTGATAATTTGCAACCGGCAGGAGCAACGGTTATCGACCTGAGCCATACTACGGCTTCCTACATGGGTTTTTACTACGCCTATACTGCATCGGCAGATCAAAAATTATGGTTGGATGATGTATATGCCGCCGGCAAACTCCTCGATAAAGACCCTCCGAAATTGACAAGTTTGCGCCCCGTTTCTTCTCGACAATTGAAACTTGTATTCTCCGAAAAATTAGATCAAAACTCCGCAGAAAATACAAACAATTATGAGCCATCCGGAACTCTTGCACCTCCGACTTCTGCAATATTACAAGCTGATAATAAAACAGTTATATTAAACTTTTCAGGAAATTTTGAAGCAGAACAAGAATATACAATCCGCATAAAAGGCATAAAAGATTTGAGCAATAACGTGATTGCCGATATTACCGAGAAATTTACCTATACACCACTTGCAGTCCGCCAACTCTTAATAACATCGCCCAATACCATTGATATTTTGTTTAACAAAAATGTAGAAAAAAGTACAGCCGAAACTCTATCCAATTATTCTTCCGGCATATTAGGCAATCCAAGCTCGGCAACACTTGATGCACATCAAGAAAATTTGGTACATCTTCAATTTTCCTCGGATTTTATTTTGGGAAAAAACTATACGCTGACTGTTCAAAACATAAAAGATAAGTCAGGGAATCCCATTCTTGCCAAAGATCTTGAATTTACCTATTATAAAACACAACATTTTGATCTTGTAATCAACGAAATTATGTGCGATATAAATCCGGTGCCGCAAGCTCTCCCGGGAAACAAATACATCGAATTATTCAACCGTTCGGCATATCCCGTGAATCTACATCAATGGACCTTGCAAATCGGAGGCAATGCCCCCAAAACGTTTCCGAATATCACTCTTGCCTCGGGCGATTATGCCATTATTTGTGCAGGAGCCGCAGCATCTCAATTTTCCTCCTATGGAATCCCGATTCCGATACTTACCGAGTCGCACTTGACAACAACCGGAAGACGTATATTGCTGAAAGACAGTACCCAAAAGGTAATTGATGATATATTCTATAAAAAAACATGGTACAGAGATGAAAAAAAGAACGGAGGAGGTTACTCTCTTGAGCGAATTGACCCCGAGAATTTCTGTGGCACTATTCAAAATTGGCAAGTAAGTAAAGATGTTTCAGGAGGAACTCCGGGACGGAAAAACTCGGTTCAAGCCGTAAATCCGGATAATTTAGCCCCTTCGGTAAAACAAATTATTTATGAAAATTCGCGTACTCTTTTTGTCCTATTTACTGAAAACCTCAAAAAATCCCTTGCCGAAAATACGGATAATTACACCCTTAACGATAATGTGCATCCGACTTCCGTACTCCTTGACGAAAACAAACTTGATCAGGTTATTTTAATTTTTGGCGATCATTTCCCGGAGGGAAAAAACAGCCTGAAAATAGAAAATATTACCGACAATTGCGACAACACAATGTCGGAACATACAGAAACTTTCGAGTACAAGCGGCTTTATCCCGAAACCCTTGAAATTGTGTCCGAAAATCAATTGAAGATACATTTTTCGGAAAAAATAGATCCCGCATCAGGCGTAGAAACTTCTAATTATTGGGTCGATAATGATTTAGGCAATCCTCAGGTTGTTGCCATAACAAATCAAGACAGCAGTATCGTATTACTGACCTTTGCCAAAAATTTTGTTTTGCAGCAACCCTACACAATCTCTATTCAGAATGTAAAGGATAAAAATGACAATATTGCTCCAAATTCCGATTTGCATTTTGTGTATTATTTAGCTCAAAATTTCGACATTGTTATCAACGAAATTATGCCCGATGTTTATCCGGTACCACCGGCTTTGCCTGCCGCCAAATATGTTGAGTTATACAATCGCTCTGCCTATACGCTGGATTTGACCGGCTGGACATTTCTTTCCGAAAATCAAAAAAAACGCACATTGCCTTTTGTAAAACTTCAACCCGGAGAGTATCTTTTGTTTTGCGAGAAAAAGAATGAAGAATTGTTAAAACCTTTTGGAAAAACGATCCCCATATTATCGGCAGATGACCTTTTCGCTTCCGGAAAGCAATTAAGTTTGTGCGATGCAAACGGAAGAATCATTGATGAAGTTTTCTATACCGGGGAATGGTTCAAAAACAATCAGAAGAAAAAAGGCGGATGGGCATTGGAACGCATTGATTTTAACAACTTTTGCGGAGAAGAAGCGAACTGGACTGCAAGCCAAAATTTCACGGGCGGAACTCCCGGAACTCGCAATTCCGTACAAAACGAAAATTTGGATGAAAAAGCTCCGGAACTAATTGATTTACAGATAATTTCATCCAATCAATTGTTGATAGTTTTTGACAAAAAGATAAACTATTCTTCCGCCCTTGACAGTACGCATTATTCCTTGAATAACGGTATAGAGCATCCGCAACGGGTATGGGCGGATACGCTGAATCCCGGTCAAATATATTTGATCTTCAATCAACAATTTGCCGAGAAAAATTATACCTTAATGGTTGAGAAATTGGAAGATAATTGCGGCAATGTTATGCAAACGACAAGCATGGAGTTCGATTATAAGCGAATTTATCCCACGAATTTATGGGTGATCGGTAAGCAGGATATGAAAATTAAATTTTCTGAACCGGTCGACAAAAATACCGCGGAAGATTTTCATAACTATCAATGTAACAATGAATTAGGAAATCCGGAAAGAGTGATGAAAAACTCTTCCGATCCTTCTGAGGTCATTCTTCATTTTTCCGGAGAATTTCCTAATGGAACAGATTTGCGTTTAAAAATATCCGGTATTAAGGATTTGAATGGGAATATTTGTCCTGAAACAGAACTTTCTTTCATCTATTTCACTCCGAATGAGGGAGATTTAGTCATCAACGAAGTGTTATTTGACTCCAATGACAAGGACGGAGACTTTGTCGAAATTTATAACCGCTCAGATTATCCCGTGGATATTTCACGTTTGCAGTTAGGACAAAAAAATGAGAAATATGCGGACAGCATTGTCAATATAAGTTCACTTTCCGACAAAAATATTTATTTAAAACCGAAAGAATACATGGCATTTTGTCAAAGTAAAAAAGAAGTATTACGCTTCTATATCAGTAAGAATGAGACTAATATCATTGAAAAAGCGATTTATCCTTTGCCTCAAAAACCAACGACCTTGGTGCTTTTACAAGACAGTTTGATTTTGGATGAATTTTCGTACAGTGAGGATATGCACTTTAAACTGTTAGACAACACGAAGGGAATATCCTTGGAACGTATCTCTCCCGATCGTCCTACGCAAGAGGCTTCCAATTGGTACTCTGCTTCCGAATATGCCGGATTTGCAACCCCTGCATATAAAAATTCGCAATACAAGGATAAAGACGCTCCCGAAAATGAGCCGATTGCAGTTTCTCCTCATGTATTTTCTCCGGATAATGACGGAATTGATGACTATGTACAAATTTCCTATAAATTTGAAGATCCCGGAACGGTAGCATCGGTTTGGATTTTTGATGCAAAAGGTAGGATTATTACACAACTCATTGATAATAAGTTGATTGGAATTGAAGGAAGTCTTACTTGGGACGGTCTATACGATTCAAACAGTAAACTTGCAGATGCCGGAACTTATCTTGTACTATTCAAAGTATTTGATTCCGAAAAGAAGACCAAGGTGTATAAAAAGACCCTTATTTTGGCAAAAAAAGTGAGGTAAAAAGGGGAAAAATTGTTACAATTCTAAATTTTTGATTTCCTGTAAAAAAAGGGATAATCCCTTTCTTTTTTCGGGACTTAAATCATAACTGATACTTTCCGTAAGGTATTTTTTCAGGTTAATATCGGAATTCGGGTGTTTTTTTTGATATTCATGAACGATCGTATCAATATTTTGCAACCCGAATTTTAAAGATGCGTTAAATTGTTCTAAAAATTGCTCGGAAAAATTGCTTTGTGCCACCCATACTGCAAAAACAAAGGGCAGACCCGTATATTTTGTCCACTCTTCGGATAAATCAAAAGCATATTTATGCTTGTGTAAATGCGCAAATGCACGATCTCCAATAATTAATGCAGCCGTTTGTCCTTGAATTTGATTTTCATAGCCGGGTGAAGATTCTAAAAAAGCGGGAGTGTGTTTAAAATATTGTTTCATCAAGATTTTCAACAGCAAGACCGACGTACGTGATTGATAATCAAGATAAATAGAATCTATTTCAGAAATTGGTACTTCACTGAAAATCATAACTGTATGAACTTTACCTCCGGCTCCGATACAGAAATCCGAAATAATTTTAGCTTCCGGAATTTTGAGTAATTCTGCAGCGGGTATTAATCCGATATCAACTTGTTTTTGACGCAATTTATCGGCGCAAAGAGCCGGATAATCTCGTATAATCTCAGCATTTTTGCATATAAATTCATTGTTTTGCAACCCAAAAATAAAAGGTAAGGTGTTGAGATAGGAAACAGCGGATATTTTGATTTTTTTTTGCATATTTTTACGATATTTAAAGTTTCAATCGTGATTAAGAATACAGAGTATAATATTCGTAAATATTTGTAATACAAGGGCTTACAAGGGTTTAAGAAATCACGGAGAATAACTTAACAGTTCTTAATAAATACTTTAGAAAGAAAAATATAAATCACTGTAAATTAGACTTTTACAACAATTTATATTTACTAAAACAAAGAACTTCCAAGTTTTTTTCGATTAAACTTCAAATTTCAAAGGATTTTTTACGGTTTGTTTCAACAATGCAATGGAGAGCACTTCCGAAATATGCTCTACAAAATGAAATTTCAAACCTTTGATATAGATCTTTTTTATTTTGTCAATATCTTTTTTGTTTTCTTTGGAGAGAATGATTGTTATGATTCCCGCACGTTTAGCAGCAAGGATTTTTTCTTTTATTCCGCCTACGGGTAAGACTTTTCCCCGCAAAGTCATTTCACCGGTCATTGCCACCTTATTTTTCACTTTTCGTTGTGTCAAGGCAGATGCCATGGCTACAGTCATTGTTATTCCTGCTGAAGGACCGTCTTTGGGAATTGCTCCTTCCGGCACATGCAAGTGCATGTTGTATTTCGAGAATAAGGGGGCGGAAAGATCTAAATCCTGAGCATGTGCCCGTAAATATTCTAAGGCTATGATGGCAGATTCTTTCATTACTTGCCCTAAATTTCCGGTTAAATTTAATTTGCCGTTTCCTTTGCTGATACTGGCTTCGACAAATAAAATCTTTCCGCCGGCTGAAGTCCAAGCAAGTCCCGTTACGACTCCGGCATATTGATTCCCTTCGATTGTTTCGTTACTATTTCTTGGAATACCGAGATATTCCGTAACGTCTTCTTTGGTCAAAACAGAGTGATAAGGCTCTTTGGAGACAATTTTACGTGCCGTTTTGCGGATGATGGTGGCAATATGCTTGTCGAGTGTGCGTACGCCGGATTCCGAGGTATAGTCTGAAATGATATAATCCAATACTTCTTTGGAGAAGTTGAGTTGGTTGCTTTTTATACCGTGTTTTTTTAATTGTCTGTTTACCAGGTGCTTTTGAGCAATTTTTATTTTTTCTTCTTGAATATATCCGGAAACGTGGATTAATTCCATTCTATCCAGCAGGGCGGGTTTTATTTCCGACAGACTGTTTGCTGTTGCAATAAAAAGGATTTTTGACAAATCATATTCCAATTCGAGGTAGTTGTCATAAAATTCGCTGTTTTGCTCGGGATCCAATACCTCAAGCAGCGCTGCGGAGGGATCTCCCCGAAAATCGTTACCGATTTTATCGATTTCATCCAGAACAAAAACGGGATTGGAGGTTTTGACTTTTTTTAAACTTTGAATAATTCTTCCGGGCATGGCACCGATATAGGTTTTTCGATGTCCTCGAATTTCGGCTTCGTCATGCAGCCCGCCTAAGGAGATATTTACATATTTGCGGTTTAAAGCATGAGCGATGGATCTGCCGAGAGATGTTTTGCCGACTCCGGGAGGACCGTAAAGGCAGAGAATCGGGGCTTTTAAATCACCTTTTAGTTTAAGTATGGCAAGATGTTCCAAAATTCGATCTTTGATCTCTTCAAGCCCGAAATGTTCGTTATCTAAAATCTTTTTTGCTTTGGGAATATCAAAGTTATCTTTGGAATATTCATTCCAAGGAAGTTCTGTAAGAGTCTGAATATAAGTAACTTGATGTGTATAATCAGGCGACATTGGCGGAATTCTTTCCAAACGTTTCAATTGTTTTTCAAAGGTTTCTTGTACGTTTGCATTCCATTTTTTTTTCGAGGCTTTTTGGCGAAGTTCTTCCAATTCAAGATTCGTGGTATTGTCGTAGCCCAATTCTTTTTGGATCACTTTCATTTCTTCTTGCAAGATATGCTCTCGCTGATGTGTCTCCATTTCATTTTTGACTTGACTTTGGATCTCTTGTCTGAGGGAGAGCTTTTCTACTTCACGCATCAGTGATTTAAGCAGCTTTATTGACCGTTTTTTCAGGTCTTCTTCCTCTAAAATTTCTTGTTTTTCTTTTTCGGGCGCTTCAATGTTAGAGGCAACCACGTTGATAAGAAATTTTATATCTTTTATATTTCTGAGGGCAAGGATTGCCTTTCTTTCTGATTTTTCGGAAAGAAGGATCAGACGTTGGGCAAATTGTTTTATAGATTTTTCAAAGGCCTCTTCTTCTACATCCGTCTCTATTGCTTTGTACTCGAGAGGAGTTATTTTTACAAAAAAATACTTCTTTCCAAAGATTTTACTTACTTTTCCGCTGACTCTTTTGGTTATTTTGAAAGAGGTGTCAAGAGATTTAACGACCATAAAATTTTCACCGTCTGAAGGACCGTTGTAAACTTTTATAATTTGTGCCAAGGTGCCGACTTTATAAAAATCCCTCATTCCGTAATTGCCGTTGGTCTTTTTTTTCCGGAAGGCTGTAATACCAATCAATTGTTTATTCTTGCGCGCAAGCTTGGCAATTTCAACCTCTTCCTCGGATTCAAGCATTATCGGCATTATTATTCCGGGGAAAAGGATTTCCCGAGAAGGATAGAGAATTACTTCTTTGGGGAAGTCTATTTCTCCGGTCATGGCATCTTCAAGGGCAACCAATTCTTCGTTGATCTCGTCTTGTTCTTCTTCAAATATTATATCTTCAAACATAGTTTTGGTTATTTGTTTTTGCAAATGTTAGTTAGGTCTATTGATTTTCCGGAGGTTGAAAAAATGCAAGAATACTTTTTCCGGCTTTTACTTTTTCTCCGAGTTTTACATTGATTTGGGTATCTGCAGGCAGAAAAATATCCATACGAGAACCGAATTTTATAAATCCGAATTCTTCCGATTGATTGGCGAGAGTTCCCTCATTTGCCGTACAGATGATGCGGCGAGCGACAATGCCGGCAATTTGTCTGAACAGGATTTCAATCTTTTGGGATGTTGAAATCACCAGGGTTGTATGTTCATTTTCTACGGAGGACTTGGGGTGTCGAGCCATCAAAAATTTGCCTTGATGATGTTTGGCATAGACAACTTTTCCGCTGACAGGGTAGCGATTGATATGTACATTCCAGACTGACATAAAGACAGAAATTTGTATTCTGGGTTCTTTAAAGTATTCATTTTCAACCGTTTTTTCGATGACGACTATTTCTCCGTCTGCCGGTGAAACTATTGCGTTTTCATCAATGGTCAGTTGCCTTTTCGGATTCCGGAAAAATTGAATTATAATGAACAAAAGTACCAAAGAGCCGGTTGCCGAGAATATCGTAACCGGTAAAGGAAGGAAAAGGTACAGGAGTACATTTATGCCGGATAACAGCAATGCGGTAACGAAAATTATTTTTATTCCGTATTTATGGATACTCATTTGTTTTTAGTTACTGAGATTAACAATTGTTTAAAAAAAATATTCAATGATCTTGAGATATAATAATGTGGCGGGGGCAACAAAAAATGTACTGTCGAATCTGTCCAGCAGCCCGCCGTGCCCGGGCATGATGCGTCCGGAATCTTTGATTCCTGTTTGTCTTTTCAACAGTGATTCAAACAAGTCTCCGTAAGTAGAGCCGAAAACAACAATCAGACTGAAAAGTATCCAAGAAATCACAGATAAATCATTGATATACAGTGAGATAACAAATCCTGCAATAAGAGCTGAAATTCCTCCGCCAAGGGTTCCTTCCAGGGTTTTCCCGGGCGAGATTCTTTCAAAAAGTTTTCTTTTTCCTATTGCGGATCCGATCAAATAGGCTCCCGCATCATTGACCCATATTATACTGAACATTGCCAAGAGATACTTATAGGTATATTGGTTTTGATTCAATCCTGAAAATGCTATAAAATGAAGGCAGGAAAAGGGAATAATAACATAAACAATCCCAAAAACAGTTGCGGACAGATTGAGCAAAGGATCTTTTTGGGGGTGGTAGAGTTCAATGATGCATATCGAAAGGAATAGAAGAAAAGGTATGAGTAAAGTTGCAGACGGGAGTGTTTGTTTAGCGACAAAAAATGCTAAACAGAAAGCCAGCAAGCCGATGGGAAGTGCAATCTTTTTCCGAGGAGTGTATCCTTGCTTTTGAAATATGGCAAAGATTTCTTGGAGTGCAATGAAGGCAAAAAAGGAAAAAACGGGGAGATAATAATACGCCCCCGGCAGTATGGATCCTACAACCAAGATTAAAAATACAACGGAAGATAATGTCCTCTTTTTCAGTTCTTTACCCAAACTATCTAATGTAAATTATGAGATTTTATTGATTAGCTCTTTCGCTTGATCAAAGTAGTCTTGATCTACCAACAGGTCTATTTCTCCGAGCATAAAACTGCTGTCTTTTTCATTCAATATAATGGCGGGAATGCCGGTCTCTTCGAGGATTTCGGCATAATAATTTGCCGTTGCCACATTCGAAAGTGTTTGTAAGGTTTTCCAGCATCGATTTTTTTCGATGACTTCTTTGGCATGGCTTAGTTTATCGCTTTCTACATAAATGCAGAAGGCTGTATCTTTCTTTTGCAAGATGGCTTTTATGTTTTCTTTGTAAAGTTGCGCGTCGTAGCGTTGTGCCATTTGCAGCTGATCTGTTTTTTTCAGCAGGGTGAATCCGGTGAGTTCTTCGATGACTTTTTTTGCCTTAGAGTGGTCCTCTTTTTTGACGTATATATTGAGTTCCTCCATATGAAAATCGCTGTCTTTCTTCTTAATTACCAGCGTATCAATCAATTCTTGAGAAAGTAAATCGACATAATAAGAGGCTTGTCTGACTTTTTTACAGGTAATCAGATGCTGCCGGTCTTTCAATTTTTCGCCGGTGAGATACGGAACGGTTTTTTCAAGGAGTTCGTTTTCCACGTAAAGTTCATAGTTATCGGCGGTATATTTATCGCTTCGTGTACGCTTCAATTGCGTGGGAATCCCGGCTTCTTGCAATATTTTTTGAAGCATCAATACCGGTTTCATCTGTATAAAAGAATTGATTTTAGTAAGTCCTTTGAACTCGTCAATCAATGCTTTTGCTTTTTTTTCATTTGTATTTTCTACATAAAGTTCTATTTCGCCGGTTAAGAATAAGCTGTCTTTTTCGTTTACAATGACGGCATAAATTTCATTTTGTGTCAGAATATCTTTTACCAATTCTGCTTGGTGCAGTCTTGCGAAACTTTGGACTTTTACCCAATTATTTTCCATAATGATTTATTTTTTAATGTCTTATTGTTGTGTTTATGTAAGAATGTGTGCTGAGAATTTTAGTTGATATTTTCCGAATTATCGGTATTTTCTTCCGTTTTTTCTTCTTTAGTTTTTGTCAATGCTTTTTCTCGCATTTCCAAACGTTCTTTATTTTTTTTCCTTATTTTTTCTACTTCTTCGTCATATTCGCTGGTAAATTTTCGCTTTCCGAAGATTCTTTCGGCATCTTCAAAATAAATAACTTCTTTGGAAATCAGTAACTCGGCGAGTTCTGTCATTTGTTCTTTGTGTTCGAGCAAAATATTTTTCGCTCGTTCGTATTGTTCCGTGATTATTTTTTTGACTTCCATGTCAATTTTCTCACCGGTTGTTTCGCTGTATGGTTTTTGAAATTGATATTCGTTGCGTCCGGAGGAATCATAGAAACAAACGTTGCCAAGTTGCTCACTCATACCGAGATAGGCAGTCATGGAGTAGGCTTGCTTGGTTACTCTTTCCAAGTCGTTGAGGGCACCGCTGGAAATTTTTCCGAAGGTGATATCTTCAGCAGCTCTGCCTCCGAGAGTGGAGCAAATTTCGTCCAGCATTTGTTCTTTGGTCGTAATTTGTCTTTCGTGCGGTTGATACCAAGCGGCTCCCAATGCTTGTCCGCGAGGCACGATGGTTACTTTTACCAAGGGGTGTCCGTGTTCCAACATCCAGCTGATGGTGGCATGTCCGGCTTCGTGGTAAGCAATCGTTTTTTTCTCGGTTTTGGTAATAATTTTTGTTTTCTTTTCTAATCCGCCAATGATACGGTCGATGGCATCATGAAAATCTTGGTGTATGATATCTGAGCCGTTGCGTCGAGCGGCAATCAATGCAGCTTCATTACAAACATTGGCAATGTCTGCGCCGGAGAATCCGGGAGTTTGTTTGGAAAGCTTTTGGATGTCCACTTCCGGGCTTAATTTGAGAGATTGCATATGCACTTTAAATATTTCTTCTCTTTCGGTCAGGTCCGGAAGTTCGATGTAGATTTGACGGTCAAAACGTCCGGCTCGCATCAATGCAGAGTCTAATACGTCTGCGCGATTGGTGGCAGCAATGATGATTACTCCGGTATTGGTGTCAAAGCCATCCATTTCTGTAAGTAACTGATTTAAAGTATTTTCTCTTTCATCATTTCCACCTAAACTTACGCTTTTGCTTCTTGCTCTTCCGATGGCATCAATTTCGTCAATGAAGATAATGCTGGGTGATTTTTCTTTGGCTTTGGCAAATAAATCTCTGACACGAGAGGCGCCTACACCAACAAACATTTCAACAAAGTCAGAACCGGAAAGTGAGAAGAACGGAACGTTGGCTTCTCCGGCTACTGCTTTTGCCAGCAAAGTTTTTCCTGTTCCGGGAGGTCCCACCAAGAGGGCTCCTTTGGGTATTTTGCCTCCGAGTTTCGTGTATTTGTCCGAATTTTTGAGAAAATCGACAATTTCTTGGATTTCGATTTTAGCTTCTTCCATTCCGGCTACGTGAGAGAAGTTTACTTTGACTTTCGTGTTTTCGTTGTCAAAGAGTTTGGCACGCGAGCGTCCTACGTTGAAGATTCCGCCTCCAACTCCGTTGCCTCCTCCGTTCATTCTGCGAAACATGAACATCCACAAGGCAATGATAATGACCAAGGGGAGCAACCAGCCGATCAATTCGCCGAGGAAGTTGGTGCGAGTCTCATAGTTTACCGGAATTCTTTCATTGAGCGGGGTGTCTTTTTCCAATTCTTCAAGTTGATTTACAAAGACTTCTACGGAGCCGATTTGGAAATAATATTCCGGACTTTCGGATAGGAAGAGATTGGAGTTGTTTGAGGTCTTTCCGGATTTCAAATATACTTCTACATTATCTCGGTTGATTACGTTCAGTTTTTTTATGTCGCCGTTAAGTACGTGAGTTTCAAACTCTTTGGGGCTGATCCTTTTGGCATTGCCGGAGTTTGAAAAATAGTTCAAAATTAAGAAAAGTACAAATACTCCAAGGGCAATATAAATAAAGTTCTTGTTGTTTCCGTTTCCGAAGAAATTATCGGGATTGTTACGTTTTTTTTTCGGTATTCCGCCGTTGTTGTTCGTGGATTTATTTTCAGACATTTTATTATTAATGGTTATCAAGTTCTACATGAGTATAATTTGTTTCGATATGAGTAATTTGGGCATCTCCCCAAAGGGCTTCCAAATTGTATCGTGTGCGAGCTTCTTGACGAAATATATGAACGATTACGTTGTAATAGTCCATAATAATCCACTCGGCATTTTCTTTTCCCTCTATATGAAAAAGGTGTTCTTTGAGTTCTGAGCGCAATTTTCGCTCAACGGATTCGGCAATGGCAATAGCCTGCCGGTCAGATTTTGCCTCGCATATTACGAAGTAATCGGTTATGGCATTCTCGATATTGTCAAAATTGATGACGGAGATATTTTCAGCCAACTTGTCTGTCATTGCATTTTCGATGACTTTTACTAATTCCCGTGAATTATTCATATTTAATGTCTAAGTAAACAATTTTGCAAAGGTAGTCAAATTTATTATTTTCAAGCAGCAAATTTAAATTTTAAAATTGTCAGCCGAGAATAATTGCAGAAAATATTTTAACATCCTTAAAGATGTATGGATTAGTATTCTGTAATTTCTCTTAAATGTATGTTTTCAAATGAAGACAAATGTTCGGATTTGTAAATATTTAAGAAAAGGGCAGGAGAGTGAGGATTGTCCACTCCTGTAAACAATCAATTTTGAGAATTGAAAATTAAAGCGGCAGCTCCCAGGATTGCGGCATCATTAGCAGGTAATTCCGAAGGAAGTATTGATATTTTGTTTCTATGAACTTGCAATAGATTTTTTTCAAATTCAATTTTTGCGGGGTTTATTAAAAGTTCTCCGGCATTGGCTAATCCACCGAGTAAGAAAAAGGCTTCCGGTGAAAATATTGCGGCAAAATCAGCCAAAGATCTTCCTAATAAAAGCGCTGTTTCTTGGAAAGCGTCAAGAGCAAATTGTTCTTGTTGCAATGCTGCCAAAAACACTTCTTTTGACGAGTTCACATTTGTAACTCCCCGGATATTGTACTTCTCAATTTTATTTTTTGCCGTTACCAAAAGCCCGGTTGCTGATACATAAGTTTCTAAACAACCTTTACGTCCACAATTACACAAACGCCCTTCCGGAATAATAACAGTATGCCCCAGTTCTCCTGCAAACCCGCTGTAACCTTCTAATAAGCAGTTATTTGAAAATATGGCACCGCCTAATCCTGTACCTAAAGTTATTACAATAAAGTCTTTCATATGCTTTGCTCCGCCAAATATTTTTTCTCCGATTCCGGCTGCATTAGCATCATTTGTCAAAAAAACTTGAAGTTTACATTTGTATCCCAGCTTTTCTTTCACCGGGAGGATACCCGCCCACGGCAAATTCACGGCATATTCTATATTACCGTTTTTACTGTTGCCGTTCGGAGCTCCAATACCGACACCTTTAATTTGGAAAATATCTCGGTGTTTTTCCCGGATCAATTGAATCTTAGAACTTATTTGATCTAAATAAAAGTCAAAGTTTCCTTGATTTTGATCACTAATTGTGCTAAATGACTCTTTATGCAATATTTTTCCTGTTTCGCTAACAAGTCCTATACAAGTATTTGTTCCGCCTATATCTATTCCTATGGCTGCAAGTTCTTTTTTCATAGGACGAAGGTATTATATTTTGGCAAATTAAACGAATTTACATTTAAATATCTTCGGAAAGCATTGATTTTACTTAATCCGAATCCGAGTTATTTATATTATTTATAAGTATTCTATATAATTAATAATTAGAATATTATAGAGATTATCTCATCTGATAACCGATATATTTGCAGTTCTTTATAGACTCAATGGGATAATCAATGCGATTATACTAAACATTTACTATTTATATCTTTTATTATCAATAAATTAAGTAAGATACCTCAAGTAAGTATTTCTTTTTTTCGTATAAATTAACCAACTGTTTATCATCAATATACACATTTGTACCCAAATCAGAAAATCCGTTTAACAAAAACCCCTTAAAATACATTTGTGAACATGTGAGTTTGGAGATTTTTGTGTAAACATTTGTATATAATATTTTTTTAACCTACATTTGCATTATACATTTGTACAAAGCCCATGAAAGAACGTATCAAAGAATTGATAGAAAAAGAAAGACTCAATTACAGTGAGTTTGCCAATAAGATTGGAATTCAGAAGTCTGTAGTATCTCATTTGGTTAACGGGAGGAATAAACCGAGTTTAGAAGTCATTCAAAAAATGCTCGAAGCCTTTGAATATTTGAATCCGGACTGGTTGATTTTGGGAAAAGGAAATATGTTAAGAGAGGTGAAACAAGCAGAATTAAACTTTGCTGCAGAACCCAAGAAAGAGAATACAATAAAATTTGAAACTGACGAAAATAACATAACACCTGAGCCGGAAATAGACACTTCTACAAGTCCGCAGATAACCAAAGAAGTCGCTGAAACTTCGGAAACTCCGAAAAAAATGACGAAAAAATTGAAACAAATTGTCTTTTTTTATGAAGGAGACAATACGTTCAAAATATATAAAGCAGACGAATAGGTAATATTTTAATTATTTGCTGAATTTTTTAGATAAATTGTTACATTTTTTTTCTAAATTTGCCCCCGGATATTTAGTTACTATTAATTAAGGTATGCGGAGAAAGTATAGAAAAACCATACAAATCAACTTCAAGGTCGGTATCATTGGTACTTCATTATTGATGATGCTTGGAGCAGTGCTTCTCTTTGCCTTAAACCGAAAGGAAACCAATGACTATACTACCCGGATGTGGGCAGATAAAGTCGGAGAATCTTGCGTTGCCGATGTCCGTGATTTACTGAAAAATATGAAACAAACGGCCTTTGTATTGGTACAAAAATACTCGGCAAATAAAAACATTGCTGCAAATTTTCAACATTCGGAACGCACCTATTGGCGCAATGTTTTTAGAGAAATTCCGCATATTTTAAGTGTATCAAAATTTTATACCACGGCTTCAGACTCTGCCATTGAATCTAGTGATAATCAGCATAATATATTATTGGAGAGAATTAAAGATGATGTTCTCGAAACCGGAGATGACAAGAAACTTTCAGCGGGGAAGGACAGACGCCGGATTGTTCCCGTATTCGACCCGGGAGAACTCAAACGAGTCACTTTCGGAATCAACGTCCCGGTTCTTGCCGAAAGTGTAGAAGTCGGAGTTTTGCATGTCGAATATTCCGGAGATACCTTACTTTCTGTTTTGCAAAATTTCAAAAAAGAAACCGAAAAATTTCTCTTATTAGATCCTCGCAACTACATCATATTCTCAAGTGAAGATGAATCTGCATCCGGAAAGGACATCATCGCCTACAAAGGTCCGGGCAAATCCTTGTACGAAGAATACACCCGAAATGATGTTAAAGCAAAACAAGCAAACACAAAAATATATACCAAAACAATCCATAACGGAAGAAACAACGATTGGCTCCTGATCTACAAAGTAAATAAATACGGCAACAACAGTTATTATTACTGGTTGTTTGCATCCGCAGCAATATTTTTCTTCGGACTTTTGTTGCAAATGTACTTTATACGCCGAGAGAAGAAATATAACTTACTTATAAACAATTTATTAGAAAGATTATCCTTGGGTAAAACAATCACAATTCCTCCTCAAAAAAATCAATCCAAAGAGAACGATACATCTTCCTTGGAACAAATAAACAAACTATCCCAAGAGTTAGATAATTTGTGGAACTTTAACGAAAATGTCATAAACGGAAATTTTGAAAAACGTTTGATTCCCCGAAGCGAAGATGATAAATTATTTGCTTCGGCTAATTTGATGGCAGAAAACTTGCTGAAAGAACAAAAGAATCAACACCTAAATGCAGCAAAAATTAGAAGGCAGATGTGGATTCAGCGCGGAATCTTTGAACTTTCGGAAACGGAACGTAAAACTTCCGGAGATATGAAGCAACTGAGTTTTAATTTGATTCGCACGATTGTTAATTATACGGATGCTTTACTTGGAGCTATATATATAGTTGATAATGAGAGTAATAGAATAGAAATAAATGCCACGTATGCTTATGGAAACGAAAAGAATATTCAAGCTGAATTTGCATTTGGAGAGGGGCCGGTAGGTACATGCGTAGAAGAAAAGCAAATACTCGAATATTACCGCTTGCCGAAGGATTATATCAAGGTAACTTCCGGTTTGGGGGAAGCACTTCCCGGATATTTACTCTTGATACCTATTATCTTTCAAAACACAACAAGAGGAGTCATAGAAATTGCTTTTACACGGAAACCTAAAAGCCATGTCATTGAATTTATCAAGCAACTCAGCCGCCACATCGGCTCTTGGATTAACGCTTCCCAGAAAAGCATGCAAGTTACCTCATTACTCAAAGAAGAAGAAAAGAAACCAAATACAGAAAAATAATAACTTAATAATAAAAAAAACACAAATGAAAGAAAAAGGATTTGTACAAGAAGCTTTTGAAAAGATGCAAAAAAATGTATCTCAATATGCTAATAATCAGAATTTTATGATGTCTAATGTGCAACTGTTCACATTTTTATCCAATGTGCCCGCATCTTTTGCCGTTGCCGGTGACGGAGTCGTGGATGCCAATGAAATCAAGCATTTGGAAAAATTGGCCAAAGGCATAGACGTAAATATGAACGTCAGTTTGGAATTGAGCGAAGCTATAAGCATGAACACCGTAGAACCGGAAGGCACAATGACTAACGAAGAGTTTAATCTGCGTGTCGGAGCAGAATTGCTGTACTTGTCGCGCCATGCCGAAAAATACGAAGCAAACTTCATAGAAGCGCTGAAAGCTCTACTTTCTTTGGACAGTGATCCGGCTTCTCCCGGTTCATTGACCGCCTCATTGCGATTAATGATGGATAATGTAGTCAAGAACAATTTGAGTGAAAATAAGGAAACAGAGCGCAAAAAAATGGATGAACTCAAACAAAAGATCGGCCTGATATAAATTTTTAAAGCCAAAGACGGATATTTCCGAAAAAATAAATATTAAGCCCCATGAGTCGAAAGCCTTTGGTCATAATCTTCCAAGGGAAGGGCGGGGGCTTTGTCTTTTTTATTCGGAAAGATTTTTTCAACTCAACATTATTTCGGTATCAAAACTCGGCATTAAAACAATGCCTGAGAAAAAATATTCTGCATACATCCATAATACAACAAGGTTCTTTTATCACCATCAAAAGATTATATAAAGTATTATAAAGCATTGTAAATAAGATAATTAAGAAAAAAGTTCCGAATAAAATAAACCCTAAAAAATGGAACAAAAATATTTCAACAGAGATCTTTCTTGGCTGACTTTTAACGAGCTGGTCATGGAGCAGATGTGTGATAAAAAACTTCCCATATTTGAACGTCTCAAATTTCTGGCAATTTATTCTTCCAATCTTGATGAATTTTACAGAGTTCGTGTCGCCTACAACAGAAGTCTTTTGGACTTATCGGACAAAAACCTGAGCAAATTATACTTTCCTCCGCAAGAAATCTTGGATAAGATCAATGCCAAAGTTGAAGATCTCAGAAAAATATACGAAGATGAATACTATAAGGTCATTCTTCCGGAATTGCAAGAAATCGGGATTTATTTTGTCGATGAAAATATAGAATTTGAAACCCATCAAAACTTTATAAATGATTTTTTCTCCATAGACTTAATGCCTGAAATACAGCCGGTTATGCTATCCACTAGCGGAGCTGTAATGTCCTTTTTAAAAGATAATGAAATTTACTTGGCAATTAAAATGTGGCGAAAAAACACGCCGCGAGAAAAAGCCAATTATGCCGTTATACAAGTCCCCAAACAACCCTTGGGGCGTTTCATCAAATTGCCGACAGTAGGAGAGAAGCATTATTACATGTTTCTCGAAGACATCATTCGCTGCTTTTTACCCAAGATATTTCCCGGTTATGAAATAGAAGGTTCGTTTTGCCTCAAATTATCAAGAAATGCAGATTTGAATATTGAAGACGAATTTTCCGGAGACTTACTCGCAAAACTCAGAAAAAGTTTAAAGCAGCGCAAAACCGGAGTGCCTTCGCGATTTGCCTATGACAGAGAAATGCCTCAAGACTTTATGGACGTATTAAAGCTTGCGTTCAATATCACCGAAAAAGATTTTTCCCCCGTGGGACGCTACTTGGGTTTGAGTGATTTTTTTGGATTCCAAAATCCATACAGTCCTCTGTATGAGATTCCTAAAATAAAACACCTGAGGCACTCATTTCTAGACAAATACGAATCTATATTTAAAGCAATAGATGATAGAGAATTTCTCTTACACTTTCCTTATCACACGTATGATTATGTCCTGAGATTTTTCAACGAAGCAGCCATTGATCCATACGTGCAAGAAATCAAAACGACCCAATATCGTGTTGCCACCAATTCTGCAATTGTAAACGCCTTAAAAACGGCAGCAAGAAACGGAAAGAAAGTAACCGTATTTGTCGAAGTAAAAGCCCGATTTGATGAAGCCGCAAATATCCGTTTTGCTGATGAAATGAAGGAAGCCGGCATCCATGTAATAACAGGACTGCCCGGGTTGAAAGTCCATGCCAAAGCCGCTTTGGTTACACAAAAAGGAAAAAATAAAGCCCAAACCTACGCATTTTTGAGTACCGGAAATTTTAACGAAAAAACAGCCACTCAATATTCCGACTTAGGATTTTTTACCTCAGATGAACGCATTACCAAAGATCTCGAAACACTCTTTTTGTATTTGGAAACACCTAATGAATCCTGCTACACTTTCCAAAATATTTTAGTTCCGAGGTTCAATATGATTGAACAATTTAAACAAAAAATCAAACGAGAAATCAAACATGCCGAAGAAGGTCGAGAAGCTTATATAATACTAAAAATGAATGGGTTAGGAGATTTAGAACTTATAGACATGCTTTACGATGCTGCCGGAAAAGGTGTAAAAATAGACCTTATTGTACGCGGCATTTGCAAACTCAGACCCGGTATGTCATTCAGTCCCAACATCCGCATTACCCGCATTGTTGACAGATTTTTGGAACACGCACGCATCTATACCTTTTCCAATGACAACCATTGGGAAGTTTACATAGCTTCCGCAGATTTGCTCACCCGAAATATCAGGCGCAGAGTCGAAACCTGCATCCCCATATACCAACCGGAATTGAAACAGGAACTCGTCAATATCCTCAAAATTCAACTTAGGGATAACACAAAATCTAAATTTCTGGACAAAAACATAAACAATATTTCCAAAGTACGGAAAAAAGATGAGCCTGCTTTCAGAGCTCAAAAAGACACTTATACATATCTGCAAAACAAAGAACAGCAGAACATAGAAAATTTATAAATAACTTTAAATGAATAAGTTATACATATTTTTTTCTTAAAAAGAACTATACAGAACATTCTCCGGGATTACTAAAGTTAACATAATATAAATTATAAGACATTTAAATCCGAAAAATGTTCTTGCTTATTTCAATAATTAAATATATCTTTGTAACTTTTAAAATTTATAATCAAATAAAAACAAAAAAATGGAAAATAACAATGTAAAAATAACCTTCGCAGGTAACCCGATGCCCTTAGCCGGCAAAGAAATTAAAGTTGGAGACCAAGCTCCGGATTTTGTTGCAGTCGGCAACGATTTAAGCCCCGTTAAACTTTCAGACTTCAAAGGAAAAACATGCTTGATATCCGTATTTCCCTCCATCGATACCGAAGTTTGCGCAGCCCAAAACAGAAAATTTAACGAAGCAGCTTCCAAACACGATGACATTGCAATTATCTCAATATCAGCAGATTTACCCTTTGCTCAAAAAAGATTTTGCGGCACCGAAGGAATTGATAAAACCATAAACATTTCAGACCATAAAGATATGGACTTCGGAGCAAAATACGGATTCATAATGCAACCGTTGCGTTTATTGGCTCGCGGCGTAGTTGTGATAGACAAACAAGGCGTTGTGAAACACGTAGAATATGTTCCGGAAGTAACCAACGAACCCGATTATGCAGCAGCTTTAAAAGTTGTTGAAGGTTTATAAACTACTGATAATCAAAGTATAAAATCAAAGAAAGTCCTTTTGCGGAAGGACTTTTCTTGTTTTCAAAAAAGAAGAAAAAATGGCACAAGGAAACTTTATCGACTATGTAAAAGTCTTTTTTCAATCCGGAAAAGGCGGTGCCGGAGCCGTACATTTTTATCGCGATCGGCGAACGGCAAAAGGCGGTCCCGACGGCGGAGACGGAGGAAAAGGCGGAGACATTATACTCCGTGGCAATCGAGACATGCGTACTTTACTGCACCTCAAATACCAAAAACATATCAAAGCCCCGAATGGTGTACAAGGCATGAGTAACAATAAGTTTGGAGCCAACGGAAAAGACATCATTATTGAAGTTCCTCTCGGGACAGTGGCCAAAGACGCTGAAAATGAAGAGTTTCTTCTCGAAATCACCGAAGATAAACAATGCGAAATCCTTCTTAAAGGCGGACGTGGCGGACGTGGCAATACCCATTTTAAAACCGCTGTGAAACAAACTCCGCGCTATGCACAACCCGGCGAAGAAGGCGTTGAAAAAACGGTCATACTGGAACTGAAAATCCTTGCCGATGTCGGGCTGGTCGGTTTTCCCAATGCCGGAAAATCAACATTGCTCTCCGTTATTTCTGCCGCAAAACCGAAGATTGCCAACTACCCTTTCACGACTCTAACTCCTAATTTAGGTATGGTAAAATACCGCAACGAACAATCTTTCGTAGTTGCCGATATTCCCGGACTTATCGAAGGTGCATCCGATGGTAAAGGTTTGGGTATCAGGTTTTTAAGGCATATCGAACGCAACTCTGCCCTACTCTTCCTGGTGCCTGCCGACACCGAAAATATCAAACAGGAATACCTTATTTTGTTAGAAGAATTGAAACGTTACAATCCTCAATTGTTAGACAAAGAGCGCCTGCTTGCCATCAGCAAATGTGATTTATTGGAAGATGATACCGCGCAAAAAAAATTACTTTCAGACTTGCCGGATATTCCTCATGTCTTTATATCCTCCGTCTCCCAAACCGGACTCACCGAATTAAAAGATTTGATTTGGCAGACAATCAACAGATGAAGTGAATCAGCTTAAAAGGACGACACTTCCCTAAAAAAAATCGAAGGCGCAATTGAGTTTTAGACAAACCATCGAAACCACGCATAATACAAGCTGAAGCCCGGTAAAAAGATCAGCCCGAATATTGCCCAAATACGCAGCCATTTTCCGGGACGGTATTTTTTATCCAAATGTTTTTGATGTACCAACCTAAAATTCAAAAATGCAAAAATGGGGGCAATTAAAAAAGACAATATTGTTGCAAAGTCTATCATTTGCACCATATTTTCGGCAAAATATTGCAATAAGATCAGTGTGCCTGCTCCCAAAATGAACATCCAAATGTTGCGTTGTCGGGATTCTTTGATTTTACCGGAAAAATGCGGAAAAAGTTCCGAGACTACCGGAGGCAAAACGCGCGCATAAGCATCAAAACAAGTCAGCGTAGTGCTGAACATTGTCGCTACAGCAGCCGTAACAATCAAGGGAAAAGCCCACTCGCCTATGCTGCTCGTATAAAGATGAATCAACTGCCCGGCAAAAACAGCTCCTTTCGGGCTGAGTTCCTCCCCGCTGCCAAACATGACAAAAGCGCCCAAGGCTAAAAATCCGAGAGCAAGCAACATGGTGCCGATATAACCAATGTTAAAGTCCAGTAAAGCTTCTTTGATCCCAATTTTCTCTTTTTGTGTTTTTTGTTTGGCTTCTGCCCACATGGATTGCCAGACGGTAACGTCCAAAGGAGCCGGCATCCATCCAAAAAGGGCAATCAAAAAAGCGATATGTTTTAAATTATTGGTATCAAAAACATTTTGTGAACCTTGTAAGGCCGGGTTGGAAGGTGCCCAAAGCAAAGCCAGCAATGTAGATATTGCTAATGCGACAATAATCCATTTAATGAGTTTATCCAGTAATTTATACCTCCCTATCAACAGAATTATAAAGGTAATCAGCAATAAACCGGCACTAATCATAACAGGACTTGTATTCCAATGGAAGACAAATGCAATCAATGATGCTGTTACAATACTTACGGCTGCCATAATGACAAACATAGTCATCAAGGTAATTATAAAATACAGATACACAGCCCATTTGCCCATCTCGGCATAACCTTTAATTAAGTTTTTACCGGTAGCTGAGGTATAGCGTGGAGCAAATTCAAAAAAAGGATATTTCATGAAGTTTGCAAGCAAAACTGCCCACACCAAAGAAAAGCCGAATCCGGCTCCGGCTCGCGTGGATTGCACCAAATGACTTACTCCCACGGCAGCTCCGGCATACAACAATCCGGGCCCCAAAATACGAATCAACTTTTTTGCAGACATAATTTGATGGCTTTCTTCAATTATTCTACTTATTCACCTCGCCTATTTTCGACTCTACGGAGGCAATTTTTTGCTGCATTCTTCCATTTTTTTCGGGACGGATATCCATCGTTATTGTGGAATAAATACGCTGATGATTCGGGGCTAAAATATCATGTGCTTTTTGTATTACGGACAATGCTTCTGCCATTGTTTCAGTTTCAATGACAGTCGCCATCGGGGTTAATTTGTAGTCCACCCCGCTTTCCTTTATCATTCGGATTACTTGGCTCACATAAGGGCTTGCGCTGGTTCCCTCACGATCCGTGGGAAAAATCGCAAAATTAATCAATACAGACATTTTTTTAGTTTTTTTTGGTTATACAGATACACAAAGATATATTTCAAAAACGAAATGACAAAATATAAGCTCTTGTTTTTCTTATTTCACTTTTCTAAAATAATATAAACCTCTGAAAATTAGAGAAATATAATTATTATATTTAGTGTTACTTAAATGATTATCCGTAAAGAAGAAGGATTGATTTGAACTTCCGTTTCTTTATCCAAAACAATGGGTTCGCCGTCCTTGTGGGCTTTTATTTCTTGCGAAGATTTTAGTGTTATATTTTTTCCCCGTAATATTTTTATGTACTTGGATTTGTCAATGCGTTTGCTGAATAGTCGAATTGCCAAAACGGGACTTTTAAAAGCGGGGAATTTGCTGAAGATACAAATGTCCAACATGCCGTCATCAATCATTGCTTTAGGAGCTATGTAAGCATTATTGCCGAATTGTGAAGAATTGGCAAAACTGATGAGAAAGGCCGGAGTTTGATATTTTTTTCCATCAATAATAATCCTGTAATCAAGAGGTTTATACTTGTAAAACTCCAAAGCGGTCAATTTGACATACCGCACAGCTCCCCTCTTTACGGTGTCGGCATACAAATGGGCAATGTGAGCGTCAAAACCAATACCGGCTACATTTACAAAATGTTGTCCGTTAATGGAGGCGGTGTCTATGATTTGCACATTGCACTCGTTAATTCGCTGTATCGCCGCTTTTATTTTTAGCGGTAATTTCAGATGACGCGCCAAACCATTTCCGGAACCTGTGGGAATTATACCCATAGTTATATTGCTGTTAGTCAAACGATTAGAAAGTTCGTTTACAGTACCGTCTCCCCCGACGGCAACCACAATGTCAAATTTATCAAGCTTGCTTTGTTCTATGTCAGAAATAAAATCTGCGTATTTTGTGTACATGACTTCGTAGTTGTACTTTGTACAATCCAAATGTTTTTCCAACAAAGGGATTATTTTTTTTTGTTTGCCTGTGCCTGATACGGGATTGACTATAAACAGTATGTTTTTCATGCTTCAATATGGGGATGATATGGAGCTGACTTTGCAATCGTTCCAATGATTTTATTTGATTGTTATAATTTCTTTATAATCAAATATATACAATTATTTATATATAGTTCTTATTTAGTTTTAAATTCTTGTTTTAAAGAGATACTTTTATCTTTTAACATTTCTTGATGCACTTGCATACAGGTTTTGGCATAGTCTGCCATTTCCTTTGCTTTTTCGGGATATTGTTTAATATAGTTCGTTTTGTCCTTATTTCTGTATTTGTACAAATCTAATTTTTTGCCGTTTTCTTTCATAATACACAGAAATGTACTGTCTAAAATGCCGATTTTATCATCATCGTTGATAATGGCATACGGGCGCTCCTCTCGAAATAAATCTATGCCAAGTGTATTGTTGATATAATCTTTTTGCAGCAAGCCCAGGATCGTGGGAAACACATCTATTTGTGAGGCTGTTCTTGCGTACACTTTGTTTTTTAACAGTTTGGGAGCATAGAATATCAAGGGACAATGAAAATAGTTAAGGGAAAGATCATAGGTTGTATTTAAAGCGGCTCCGTGATCTGCCGTAAAAACAATGAGTGTATTGTCAAACCAAGTTTGTTTGCGGGCAAGTTTTATAAATTGCTTCAATGACCAATCCGCATATTCGGTAACCTGTTGTTTGATATTTTTTTGTTTGGGTGTAAAATATTCGGGAATGTAATAAGGTCCGTGGTCGCTGGCAGTCATAAAAGTTACAAAAAAAGGTGATTCTTTCTGTGCCAATTCGTTGAGTACGGGAATAGAGAAGCGAAACATATAATCGTCCGGGACTCCCAAGGTGGTTTTGATTTCCTTCGAGGGGTAATCGGCTTGACTAATGATGTTTTGAAATCCGTTGGCTCTTAAAAAACCTCCGATATTATCAAATTGACTGTCGTGGGTTGTGAAATAGGTGGTTGAATATCCATGCTTTGCCAAAACAGCGGCTATTCCGTGATATTCATTGATTTTTCTCATGGTGTGCTGTCTGTAAAGCGCGGGAAACGAATGTAAAGTGCTGAAAATTCCGTTGAAGGTGTGTTTCCCGGCGGTATAATAGTTGTCAAAATAGACGGAATGATTGGCTAAACTATCCATAAACGGGGTCAAATTTTGTGTATTTCCATAACGTTGCATCTTCCCGGCACTCATACTTTCCATGATTATAATGATTACATTGGGCGGATTGCTTGTTGTGGTGTCAGCACTTATTTGTCTGGCTATGGGAGAATTTCCAAGGATTTGTTTAATTTGTAGATATTCCTTAATCTTTCGGTAGGCTTCATCTTTGGGCATCAAATGCACTTCTTCATAGTCTTTGTCCAGGGTGTCCAAATAACTTCGCATAAGAGTAAACATCGGGTTTAACCCCAATTTGTTAAGAAAGGCATTGTCGCAAAAGTAAGCGGTGCCGGTTCTTATCGGTGATTTTTTTTCTATCCGTCCTCGTATGCCCACAAACATCAATCCTAAAAAAAGAAGTGCCGTGGGGATTTGGAGATACAAATTATGTGTGCTGTAATGTGTATGTTTCTTAAAAATCCGTTTTAAGAAATAAAAGAAGACCAATACCAAAAGCAGATAAGGAAGTGCGATTAAGAAATATTTCGGTTCTTGTATGATCATAGAAAATACAAAACCGATATTATCGAACCATTCAAAAGCACCGATTGAAAACCGGTCATTAAACTGCATAAAATAAGGAATATCTGCGGCACAAATACCAAATGTAATTGTAAAAAGAATGAATATCAAGTAAAATAAAATGGAATTTATGCGTTTGGATTGCAAGTGTATAATTTCAAAAATAAACATGAGCACGGCGGGCAAAGAGAGAATATAGCCGGATACGACTATATCGAATCGAATCCCCATAACAAAGGCTTGTACGATGGTCAAAAAATCCTCTTCGGCAGCAGCATTGAGTTGTGAAAAAAATAGGATCAGCCTGAAAATGAAGAATACGGATACTGCTAATCCATAGGTTTTTAGAAGTGTTTTTACTGTTTGATGTGGCATTTCTTTTAATCTTTTAGTTAAAATTTTTTAAAATATGACCGGGAATGGAAGATCTTTTAATCTTATTTTTGTCAAGAAATAAAGTGATGCAATATATTCTCCTTGAGGATAAGGGTACTCGACTCGTCCCACAATACAATTTTTTATAACTCCCTTTGTAAAAAGAAGTTGTGCATATTCAAATAGAAAGTTTTTGTCAAAATCTTCCTCCATAAAGACAATATTTTCGCCCTTAATACCATGCCTTATGGAGAGTTCTCCGGCCATGATGTTAGGCAATGTATAAACAAACATGGACGGTGCCGGATAATAATTTTGACGATCGTCAATCGTTTTTTGATAAGCGGCATCAGTATCCAAGGATCCGGAGGATGTGGATAAAATCAATCCGGTCTCCTCTCCTATTATTTGCCGGTTGTCAATTTGTTGCATGAGCACTTCGCCGGTGATAAATGCCAATTTGCAGGGACGATCCATTTTGAAAAACTTCGGATATGAAAGCGATAAGGCTTTGTATGCCGATTTTGCCAAATCATCGAATGTTGATTCGGGATTTCCTGTTATGATCGTCTTTCCGTCAGCAATAATTTTATTTTTGCGCCACTCTGCCTGTTTGAGCACCACACAACTTGTCGGATTTTCCGTATATCTTTTTTGCTTCTCGAAAGTTTCGCGCCCTAAAATCAAAGAAGCATTACTGCCGCCAAATCCCGAAGCCGTTTTCAAACAGATGTTTAGGGGTAAATTTTGAACATTTTGAATGATATTCAGAGGCGCATCTGTCCCCGGTTCTTCAAAACCTAAGGAGGAATATACCCGGTTGTTCTTCATGGACTCATAGATAAGAATACTTTCCAAAATACCGGCAGCCCCGAAGGTATGCCCGGTGTATCCTTTAACACTGTTTGCCGGCACCTCGTTGAGTGAGGAGTTTGCCAAAGCATGAGCTTCGGAAGCATCATTAAAGATTGTTGCCGTACCGTGTGTGGATATATAGTCAATATCAGCAGCAGTAAGCCGAGCTTGTTTCAGGGTATTTTTTATACTTGCTGTCAGCCCTTCGCCCGTTCTTGACGGTGCGGAAATATGGTTGGCATCGTTGCTGCCGCTTCCCCCCAAGATAGACACATGAGGTTGGGAGGCATATTTTTTTTCATTCGAAAGTAATAAGACTGCCGCTGCTTCACCGGGAGTCATCCCGCTTCTTTTTTTGTCAAAAGGGCGACAGGGAGTTTCACTTACGGCTTTGAGCGCTCTAAATCCGGAACAGGTAAATTCCGGTAAAATATCGGCTCCGACTACCAAGGCGTGCGCATATTTCCCGGACTCCAATAAGCGTTGAGCCGTAACCAATGCCAAAGTTCCGGAGATGCAGGCGGTAGAAATAGTCAATATCTTTCCCCGATGCCCAAAATATTTTGCAATTACTTCGGATGACTTCCATAATTTCAACCTTTCGAGGGAAAAAGGGTGTTGTTCCGCTTTTGACAACAGATTTACATTGCCTTTTGCGGTAGAAAATATCCAAACCGTATTTTCTCCACAAAGGTCTATCTCACTTTCTTTCAACATCTTATGCAATGATAAAAAAAGTAATTGTTCATAATCCGTAAATTGTTTTTCTTCCGATGCGAATAAATGATTTTTTTCGGTGTTTTTTCCGTTTTTTACCAAAGATACATATACCGGTACAGGCGATAATGCGCCGGAACTGTCCTTTTTTATCCCTGAAACTCCGCCAAATATCTTTTCTACATTTTCCTCGGACGAAAATCCCAGAGAGGAAACGATGTTATGCGAAACAATATACGCCATATTCTGTTTTTTGTTTTTGAAAAGGCAAAAGTAGCATTTTTGCTTTTCATGCAGAAGATTTTTTATTAAAACGGTAATGTAAACAATTTCACTTTTTCAATCTTAAAAAAGGATCCTTGGGGGAAGAGAAATAAAAAATGAGATCAAAAAAACTTTGCAAAAGCAAAAAATTATGACTAATTTCGCTGAAAAGTCGTGAAAAATAAGCTCCTGTGAGTACCCTTAGAATTCTCATAATACGACAAGAATGCAACTAAATAAGTTCGCAATCTAACACTTTGAAAGAAACCCCCAAAACCGATAAAAATGGAAAATACAAAAGAACAAGCATTCACAAGTACAAGAACGATCGAAAATGATCCGCAATATTTTGGCGCATTTTTGAATATGGCGAGATATAATATTTTTGAAATATCAAACCATTTAAGCAAAAAAATGGGAAAAACACCTCTTAAATCAGAAGACGGAATACCGGATTCCTTTTTGACCAAACAAAACGACAAAGATTTTAATTGGCGCTTGCTATACTCCATAGCCGTAAAGCATTTACCCGTTTTAAAAGTTTTTGATGATGAAATTTCTATTAATGGCTTTTCAATCTCGGCAAGAGGAATTGATTTTGAAAAGATGCGAACAGATTTAAAAACTATTTTTAAAGAAATCAATACTTTTAGAAATGATTATTCGCACTATTATCACGTAATCAACGGAACAAACAGAAAAATAACAGTATCATACGAATTAGCCAAGTTTATACGCACAGCCTACCAAAAAGCCATTGAGCTTATAAAACAAAGATTCAAATCTAACACTATTGGACAAGATTACATTTTAGAAGCTAAGGATTTTGAACTTTGCAAGAAATTGGTACTGGTAGAAGAAGATAATACCATAACAACATTCGGACTGGTATTTCTTACCACAATGTTTTTAGAGCGAGAATATGCTTTTCTTTTTATAGGAAAGATAAAAGGGCTAAAAGGCACTCAATTTAAGAGTTTTATTGCTACGCGCGAGGTTTTTATGGCATATTGTGTGCGAATGCCACACAACAAATTGGTAAGTCAAAATAAGACACAAGCCTTGGCACTTGATATGATAAATGAGATAGCCAAGTGTCCGAAAACTCTTTACGAGGTTATTACAGACGATGCAAAGCAAAAATTTTTACCGGAATTATCAGCAATAAAAACTAATAATGTTATAGAAAATAGCACGAACGAAGAGAAACAAATAATTGAAAATTACGAAGATTATATTAAAAATATAGTGAAACGAGTACGCCATAGCAATAGGTTTTACTATCACGCACTTAGATTTATCGACACAAAAAATATCCTTAAAAATTGGAATTTTCATATTGAATTGGGCAAAGTATTGAGCAAAAATTATAAAAAAAAGATTGGAAGCGAAGAATTTAACAGAAATATTGAGCATAATATAAGAACTTTTGATAAGTTAGACAACTGTTTACCCAACGAACAAAAAGATAGAGACGAATTAGCAGCCGATTTCTTAAAAACAATAAAAGCAAAAGAAGACATTGATTTTACACAATTTGCACCAGACTATCATATAAAAAACAATAAAATAGCTTTAGCTAAATTTCAGGGTAAAATTTCAAAATATAAAGACAATAAAATAAAGCAAGCATTGCCTGATGCTTTTTTGAGCGTACACGAATTGCCCAAAATAATACTTTTGGAATATCTGGCAAATGGCAAAACCGAAGAAATAATAGACAACTATGTAAAAGATGTAAATGCTAAATTCCTAAATATGGAATTTATTGACAAAATAAAAAATCAACTGCCCGATTGGAATAAGACATTTCAAAAAAGAACAGACAAATACAATAATAAAAATTCAACCGAATTAAAAAAACGCAAAGAGGAGCTAAACAGAGTATTATTAGTACACGACCCTAAAACCAATATAAAACAAATCCCCAAAAGGATATTAGAATATTGGTTAAATATAAAGGATATAGATGACAACATAAGAATATCGGAATATATAAAATTACAAAGATTAGACTGCAAACAAAAACTAAAAGCCTTAGAAAAAAGAGAGAAAAAGCAAGAAACACAATCACAGGAAAAAGAAGAAACAAGAAGCAGAGGAAAAGTACCAAAAATTGGCGAAATGGCAACTTTTATGGCAAAAGATATTGTAAATATGATAGTTAATAAAGAGAAAAAGCAAAAAATAACATCATTTTATTACGATAAAATACAAGAATGCCTTGCCTTATATGCCGACCCTAAAAAACAACAACTTTTAAGCAAACTTTTATTTACTGAGTTGAAACTAAAAGAAAAAGGCGGACATCCTTTTATAGAGGAAATAAAGTTTACCGAAAAAGAGAGCACTTACGAATTATACGAAGAATATTTTTCTGCAAAAAAAAGCTGGATAGATTCCACCTTTTACAATAAAAAAGCAGGACGCACAAAAATATACTTACCTAATGACGAAACCCAAAAACCAATACCATATTCATACAAAAAATTGCAAAACGAAAAAAGCAATTTAAAAAAATGGTTAGATAACAATAAAAAAGGACACCAAGACACCGACAAGAAAAAACCAATAGACCTGCCCACCAATTTATTCGACGATATTATTATTGAATTGTTGAAAAAAGAATTGATAGCCAGCAAAATAAGTTTTAATAACGAAGATAAACTGCATAGATTATTTAAAATTTGGTGGCAAAATGAACGAAAAGAAAACAACAAAAATTATTACAATAACAAAAGAGAATACACCATATACGACACAAAAATTAGTTTCAAACCCAACAGCAAAAGTAAGTTTTCGGATTATTATGAAGATGCAATAAAAGGCATTAAAGGCGACGATGAACAAAATAAATTAAAAAAGAAATCAAGGCAAGTAATTTGCAACACCGAAGCCGATATACGCATTTTGCAGGAGCAAGATTGTATGACTTTATTAATGATTGAACAATTATTAAAAGACGAAAAAAGCGATATATCAAAAACGAAGTTATCTTTAAGCAACTACGAAGACCTATTAGGAGAACCAATAACTGTATTACAGAAATTAACATTTAATAAATTAAACGAGAAAGGCGAAATAATAAAAGACAAGAAAATCTCAAAAAAGATAAAAGATACTCGCAAAAGAAAAGACACATCGCTATTGCAAAAATTTGAATACGACAAAAAGCGACTACCCGACCTATTTGAGTATTACCCCAATACCGAAATCATAGAAATTGCAACCTTAAAAGAAGAGCTATCAGAATACAACAAGGCAAAAGAAATGGTCTTTGATAAGGCATTTGAACTAGAAAAAGCTATAATTAAAAAGCTGACTGCTCCAAAAGAAGAGTTAAATGTTTCCGATAATAGAAATATACAACATCAACCTTATCTAAAATGGTTACAGTATAAAGACCTTATAAACGATGCTCAATATGAGTTTTTAAATAATATCCGCAATAGTTTTTCACACAATCAATTTCCCAAAAAAGAAAAAATGGAAATTTATATAACGAATTGGGGAAATAATACTAAATTTGCACTGACAATAGCACAAAAATATGAGGAAGTAATTAATAAAATTTTGAAAAAATTAGAGGAATAGCATTTTTTTTACAGCTATATAAGCATATATACCCTTTTATATCAAGAGTTTACATACAGCACGGTTGTAGTTGCTCTCGGTTTGGAGGGTATAAACAACCAAATCACATTCAAAAACTCCTTGAAATCTGTTGTAGTTGCTCTCGGTTTGGAGGGTATAAACAACCGGGCACTTTGCCCTTTGTGTCCGGACTAAGTTGTAGTTGCTCTCGGTTTGGAGGGTATAAACAACAAAAAGATTATACAAGGCGGAACAGGAGCGGTTGTAGTTGCTCTCGGTTTGGAGGGTATAAACAACATAATGGAAGC